>Ga0335075_10001444_pt1 | contig 39204 bp, 35 predicted proteins | sample Lox_Sample_24_FD_206723 | JGI IMG/M metagenome (GOLD analysis project Ga0335075, IMG submission 206723) | Soil microbial communities from Loxahatchee National Wildlife Refuge, Florida, United States - Lox_Sample_2.4 | ecosystem: Environmental > Terrestrial > Soil > Wetlands | place: USA... | reverse complement strand
GCGTCGCCGAATTGACGCCCACAGCCTGGAAAGCGGCCCGCCAAAAAACATCCTGACATTCCCGCAGTTTAACCGCCCCTTCAACCATTGCCATACGGGGTTAGTAACACGGATACCTTTGATCCCCTCTACGTCATCGCCCGCCTCGCCGGGCAAGAGTGGGAGCAGAAACTCGACGCAGCCGCCCTGGCCCTTGCTTCCGGTTCGCAGCCAAGAAGTTCCGCCGCAGAATTGCTCCTGGATATATATTGTGTCTTCACCGTTACCCGTCAAAAGAGGATGTTTACCCGCGACCTCCTCGAAATCTTTCGTGACGAGCGATGCGCCTTCGCCTCCCTGGCTTTGAAGTACTCGGAAATGGACGAATACCGAATAGCCCAAATGCTCCGGCCCTACGGTATTAAATCGACGACCTTAAGAGTCAAAGCACAACTCGGCAAGGGATACGCCGTTGAAGATTTCGGCGACGCGCTCGCGCGCTACCTGCCAAAAGCCGACGTCGAAGCACGAATTCAGCAAATGGAACAGGAGAAGAAGCTTTTGCTTGAAGCAGATGCAGAACTACAGGCGCTCCGGAGAAGGAGTGAATAAAGTGCTCGGTGTCCAGCCTTTAGGCTGTCCGGGCTCCGGAGCACGCTAAAGCGTGTACACCAAACACCGTGTGAGGCTACAACAACCCGTTCGAGCTTGTAGGCCGTGTGCCCTCACACGGCGTTTCCCGGTTCATGATCCCAATTCGTGCGAAAGAAACGGAATGAGAGCGGGCGGACGCCACGCCCACAAAATTTTCGCGTATTTCGCGTATTTCGTGGTTCCCAAATCCGGCCTGTTACGACTTAAATCTCTGACGCTCAAACGCTTATCGTGCCTTGTTACCAGTTTGTTACCGGTTTGTTACGACTTAAGTCGTTGTCTATCAACGATGTTACGCATGTTACGAGTTTCCAGACCTCACCTGTCCTCTATCGTCCAATCACCCCTTTCATTCGTCCGTGACGGCCATCTTTCGTCCCTTGCGTCGTTTGCGTCCTTGTGGTCTTCAGCACATCAGAAACAGGCAACTCGGTGTTGCGCCCGGCTTGCCGCCGCATTATAAGAATATCAATTTGGCGGTGTTTGAGAATGCGGTCGAATCGGTCGACCCGACGTGAAAATCAATAAATGCACGTGTTAATATGCGATACACAGAATTCAGAACAGCCATTCAAAAAGAACTGCGCCGAATCCCTAATGGCCGGACTTGGGCGGAATTAAGAGACTCTTTGGATTTGCCATACGAACGGCCTTGTCCATCATGGACGGGTCGTCTGGAAAGCGAGATTGGATTGGTTCGCGTGCGCGGCGCCGGTCGAGCGCTTTTATGGAAGCTACTAAAGCCATGATTATTATATGATTAAAATTGGAATTATCATTGGAAGCACCCGGCCCGGGCGGAACGGCAAGGCCGTGGCCGATTGGGTGTATCAAATCGCACAAAAACGCAACGATGCCGAATTCGAGTTGGTGGATATATTGGACTATCACTTGCCGCTGCTCGATGAGCCCATTCCGTCCAGCATGGGCCAGTACTCCAAGGCGCATACTAAGGCCTGGGCGGCGAAAATAGCGTCCTTCGACGGTTTTATTTTTGTGACGCCGGAATACAACCATGCCACTTCCGGGGCGCTCAAAAACGCCATCGATTTCGTCTACGCAGAGTGGAACAACAAGGCGGCAGGATTTGTTGCTTACGGCAGTGCGGGCGGTGTGCGAGCGGTGGAGAACCTGCGCCTGATCATGGGAGAACTGCAGGTTGCCGACGTTCGCGCACAGGTTGCATTATCGCTTTTTTCGGACTTTGAAAACTTCAGTGTCTTCAAGTCGCATCCCCGCCACGAGAAATCTCTCGGAACGGTTTTTGACCAGGTGATCGCCTGGTCTGCCGCGCTGAAACCGTTGCGACAGAAGCAGGCATAGGCCGGTTATAAGAACCGGACTATTAATCTTTCGGCGCGAAAATCGTGTAGGAATTTCCTCTTGTTCGCAGGTAGTGCCAGGCTCAAGATACGTCATGTACTCCGATGGGAAGGAAGCGAACCACAGGCGACGGTTACTACGAGCGCCCTTCCGGGCCTGGCTCATAGCTATTTTTCTATGCCGTGCAATCGCTCTGTCTCGGGCTGATAGCGCCGTTTCTGAATCGGATGTTTCTTCATCCGCGAGTTCCTTTGCCGCTTTGAGGTCGGCCATCGAATCGTCCAATGGCAAGCTGACTGAATCCTTGCGAGCGGCCTATCTGAATTGGGCGCAAGCAAAGGTCCTCGCAAGCCTTGCCAGTAAGCACATAAGCATTCCGCAAGATTGCATGGACGAGGTCGTCTCAAATGCCACATCGCGAGATGCGATCTTCGCCGCAATTTATCCGCCGGACGCGACCATATTGGAAAACTACGCGCGGCTCCGATCGGAATTAGGGCACGATTTTGTAGATAGATACCGTGCGCTGGTTGTGGGTGTGGCAGTGGCGGATAGAGGCGGCTGGCTCATTGATTCCACCCCGGCGCCCCCACGTCCAGGCCGGGCTGAAGTGCAGGAAGTTCCCCTGGTCAAAGCGATTGCGGATTTTATGGCAAAAAATTCCGTTTCCGCGCTTAGCCTGTACACGGATTCAGGCCAGCAGTCACTTCTGATACAGACTCTTTCGAGCGGAGGATTTGACAGCCAACAGGTGAAATCGGTCCGAAACCGGGACCATTTGTTTAGTTTGCTCGAACGGGCTATGATTCAATTGGGCCAACGCCCGGCGACCCGCCAGCCCAATCCGACGACTGCGGATTGGCTGCGGCACCTGGCATCAATCTACGAAGCGACGCCAACGTCGACGCCCCAATACCAGAAAGGGAAATTCATGTCGTGGCCGCTGTTTCCCATAGCCGACGCTCCGTGGCCATTATTGATGCCGTTGGCGAGGCCGGTTCCCCTGGACGAAGCGAACTACATTTGGGAAAAATTCCAGGGAATGCACGGTCGGGACCGGTACCACACCTACGGTCCTTACCTTGAAACCGAAGCTGTGCGATTGCGCTCTCTCCAGCCTTCGCCGTGGCATTGGGATGCGTGGCCGGACAGAATCGTTCACGGTGGCATTTGTCCTGCCATGGCGGGGATAGCTGTGGATACCCACTCGGCGTTGGGTGAACCGTCCGTTGGAGCGGGCCAGCCGGGCCACGCGAATTTGATTTCCTTTTATGGAGCCGACGGCCTGTGGTATGCGGTCGTCGAACAGGCTTTCTCCGGCGGCCCGGATGTGACGACTGCCACGTGGAGATTCCGGGACAGTGAGAAAACGCCGGCGCGACTCTTCGGCGGCTCCGCCGGCGCTGAATATCATCTTGGACTTGCCCAGGCCATGAATGCCGGTTTGAAAACGTATATTGACACGAGAATAGCGGTAAATCTTTTTCACATTCTGCCCGACCCGGAACGCAAGACGTTAGGGACAAAGCTATTGGTCAACGCCGCACAACAAAATCCATTTAATCCGGAACTATGGTACTTGCTGGCGCATCAGGCTCCGGATGCGAGTGCCGGCCTGCGTTTTGCGAGATTTGTTATTCAATCCCACGGCTACATTCAGCCGCAATCCGAATCAGACGATGACCAGGAAAATGTTTCGTTGGAAAAATTTGTGGAGCCGGAAGTTGTAAAACCCATCGAGACGCAGGTTCGCGACTACTGGCATGTTGTAGGTAAATACGTGACCCGCTTTGCCATCCTTGACCACCCAGTGCCTGATGGTAGAAACCAGGACTGGGAAATTTATAATTTCTTAAGGACCGCACCATACATTTCCCTGGCGGATGAAATGCCATATTGTCTCCGCCTCGAGGGTAGCACCGGCGTTGAGGGCAGGTTAATAAATATGGTCAATGCTCATCTCCGGGCCAGGGACCCCGGAAAGGGCGCAAGAGCGTTTACTGACGCGCTGCAGACGTACATCCGGCTAATTCCACGCGCCGATGCTATTCAATTCCTGGTCCTATTGCAGGGGTACTTTCCGCGGAGTACAGGTAATGATGCCTTTTTAAACGCGATCAATTCCGATGCTTGCCAAATCGCCAGGAAAAAGGCCTGAATTTCCTTTTTCCTTTTTCCTTTTTCCTTTTTAATTCTCGCCGTGCGCATCCTCGCCCTTGATCCCGGAACCAGGCGTATCGGCGTGGCCGTGAGCGATGAAACCAAAACAATCGCCCAGCCGCTCGAATGGATTCCTGCCGAACCGTTCGCGGGATTTCTCGAGCGGCTCAAGCAATTGCTCGTGGAAAAGGAAGTGGACCTGATTCTCATCGGCCTGCCGCGCAATATGAACGGTACCTATGGTCCGGCCGCCCAAAAAGCCGAGGCATTTGCCGCCGCGGTCAAAGCGGCCATTACCGTCCCAGTCGAAATGCGTGACGAACGGTTGACTACTCTGCAGGCCAACAAAATGATGATTCAGGGCCGTGTCCGGCGCGAAAAACGAAAAGAAAAAGTCGATAAAATGGCTGCCGCCCTTCTTTTGCAGAGTTATTTGGATGCTGGCGCATAGGATTTGCCTTACGCAAAGGCGCAAAGACGCAACCGAGGTTTATCGGATTTAACCCGCAATTTTTCCTGTTTTCCTGCGTTCCTCATTGTTTTATCTCCGAAAATCAGCGTAATCTGCGGATAGAAAATATCCGTGAAATTTAAGCTCATCATTGCATACGACGGCGCCAATTATGAAGGCTGGCAGACCCAAAAAACCGGTACCGGTGTCCAGCAAGTCGTCGAAACGGCGTTGGCAAAACTGTTTCCGAGCAAACCCGCCCTCCACGGTTCCAGCCGCACCGACACCGGCGTTCACGCTCTTGGCATGGCGGCGCACTTCGAAATTCCGGCTCATGAATTCAAAATGACGCTTCGCAAACTGCCCCTTGCGCTCAATGCCTGGCTTCCGGAAGACGTTCGGGTATTGTCCGCCGCCCGTGCTCCTGAAAAATTTCACGCCCGTTTTGACGCCGTCGGCAAACAATATCGCTATTTCATCTGGAACCACGGCGTCATGAATCCGCTTTTGCGCCGAACCGCCTGGCAGGTTCCCGTCAAACTCGATGTAGGGCAGATGCGCGCCGCGGCCAAATTATTTATCGGCAAACACGATTTTCAGTCGTTTGCCGCAAATCCAGGTTATAAAAAGGAAAACACTGTTCGCACCGTCTTTCGATGCGATGTCAAAAAGGCCGGACCGCAGATTACCGTGATTATCGAAGGCGACGGATTTCTGTATAAAATGTGCCGTGGCATGGTTGGCACGATGGTCCAGGCCGGCCTGGGAAAGTTCCCGCCGGAGCAAATTCGGACCATGCTCGCCCAAAAAGACCGGCGGGTCGCCGGCATGACCGCCCCTGCCCACGGCCTGGTTTTGTGGAAGGTTGCGTATTGAGAAACTTTTCATGAACGTTGTTCTACTTGAACCCGAAATTCCGCCCAATACCGGGAATGTGGCGCGCCTCTGCGCGGCTACACGCACGGTTCTGCATCTGATTGAGCCGTTTGGATTCAAACTTGATGATGCGCAACTGAAGCGCGCCGGCATGGATTATTGGCAGCATGTCCAATGGCATCGCTGGCCGAACTGGAAAACCTTCGAAGCGCAACTGCAGCCGGGCGCCCGTCTCTGGTTCATAGAATCCGGCGGACCCCGGATTTATTCCCAGGCCCGATTTTCCGTGGACGATTACCTGGTATTCGGGCGCGAAACGGCTGGGCTGCCCAAAACCCTCCTTCGGGCGCACCATGACCGCTGGCTTCGCATTCCCATGTTTAATGCCCGGTCACGCTCCCTGAACCTCTCCAATTGCGTTGCTCTTGTTCTGTTTGAAGCATTACGCCAGGGCGGATTTCTGAACGAGGTCCATTAGCGACGCTTGTGGCAACAGAAGCCCATCACATTTCTTTCTGTTCTATTTGCGCCCGCGCCAGTTTGGGCTAATTTGCTTCGTGGGTTCAGCAAATGCCGAAACCTATGTGAAAGGAGAAAAATGTATGGCAAAAAAGACGAGCGTAAAAGACGGAGCCAGTTCTAAAGATGGGGGAAGCGAGCGGTTGCACGGATTTACATTCCGCGCGCCGGAAGCGGTGAGCGTCCAGTTGGTGGGTGATTTCACGCATTGGCAGGAACAGCCGATCAGCCTCAAAAAAGAGGCAGGGGGCGTGTGGCGCGCCTCAGTGCCGCTGACACCGGGAGAACATTACTACCGATTCCTTGTGGACGGTGAATGGCGTGATGATCCCGAGTGCGCGGTGCGAGTGCCGAATCCATTCGGTGGCCAAAACATGACGCGCAAAGTCGCCTGATTCCTGTGCGGCGCCGGTTTTCAAACCGGCTGTTTCGCCGATTTTCCCGCTTGCGCCATGAGCTTAGTCGAGGTTGCGTCGAAGCAATGCGGAGACGGACCGATCGGCAATGCCCGAATACAGGCGATTCGCAGGTAAAGTTCGTTGTCGCGAATAGGGTCATTCGAGGCGAAGCATCGAAGATTGCCAAACCGGTGTTGAAAAACATCCCGGAGAGTGGGATGTTGCGCCTCGATATCCATGAAAATCAAACCCGAAAAGTTTCGCGTCCGGGAAAATGAAAACGTCAGGCTGAAACACTGGCCGACGAGCGTCAAACCGTTCTATCAATCGAAAGAGGAGTACAAGAAAATTCTTGAAACGCACGTTGCGGAAATGAGCGCGCTGCAAAGCCAGCTTTACGCCGGCAGCCGATACGCGGTGCTCCTCATTTTTCAGGCGATGGATGCCGCCGGCAAGGACGGGGCCATCAAGCATGTGATGTCCGGCATTAACCCGCAGGGTTGCGTGGTTTACAGCTTCAAACAGCCGAGCAGCAAGGAATTGGCGCACGATTTTCTTTGGCGCACGACCATTTGCCTGCCCGAACGCGGCCGCATCGGCATTTTCAACCGCTCATACTACGAGGAAACGCTGATTGTGCGCGTGCATTCCGAGCTTCTGGATTCGGAAGAGATTCCGGAAGAAGTTTTCGACCGGAAGAAAATCTGGAAGCAACGCTTTGAATCAATCCTTGGCCTGGAAAAGCATTTGCACCGTAACGGCACGCGTATCGTAAAGTTTTTTTTGCACCTGTCCAAGGAGGAGCAGCGCAAACGATTTCTGGCGCGGATTGATGACCCGCGCAAAAACTGGAAGTTGAGCCCCTCTGACGTCAAAGAAAGGGACCTCTGGAAGCAATACATGAACGCCTACGAGGAATGTCTCAGCGCAACCAGCACCGACCATGCTCCCTGGTTCGTCGTTCCCGCCGACGATAAACAAAACGCGCGCCTGGTCATTTCCCAAATCGTGCTCGAGACCCTTAGAAGTCTGAACCTGAAATATCCTAAACCGACCAAAAATCGCGAAAAAGAACTGCAAACCATCCGCAAAATGCTGGAAAAATAGTGACATGGGTGCCAAGAGCGCCGTGAGTGCCAAGAGTGCCATCGGGCGCGCGTCTACGGCACTTGAACCAACAATCCAAAAATCCATTAATCCACTAATCCATCTGGTTGCCCGCCGTCCTTGTGCCTCGACTTAATGTCCAATTGTGCTTACGTTGAGGTGATGCATCCGATTTTATTAGGATTTATGAGCGTGTTCCTGGCTGCCGCCATGCCGCAATCCGACACGAATTCCGACGCCAGTTCAGGCGCGCGGGAAAGTGACATCAGTGACGCGGATGTTTCCATCCCCGACACCAATAATCCCGCGCAGGCGGCCCTGGACAAGGTCATGCGTGACGATGATGCGGCCATGGATGAGATAGACGCATGGATCCAGCAGAACAATGCTTTCGCGGCCCACGGCGCCGGGGAATCAAAAAAGGAATTGAACGAGAAAATCCGCGCGCGCCTGCAGGAAGTCCGGCAGGGTTACCAGGATTATCTGAAGGAATATCCAACCAACGCCGCCGCATACCTGGCCTTTGGCAGCTTTCTGAACGATATCGGCGATGAAGAGGGCGCCAGCGTCCAATACGAAAAATCCCGCCAACTCGATCCCAAAGACCCGGCCGCGTGGAACGACCTCGCGAATTACTACGGCGAGAACGGCCCCATTACCAATGCGTTCGCTTACTATGCCAAAGCCGTCGAATTGAACCCGAACGAGTCCGTCTATTACGAGAACTGGGCCACGACCGTTTACCTGTATCGCAAGGATGCGAAGGAATTTTACGGCATCAACGAGGCGCAGGTCTTCGACAAGGCCCTGGCGCTTTATCAGAAAGCAGTTCAATTGGACCCGAACAACTTCGTGCTCATGACGGACTATGCGGAAAGTTATTACGGCATCAGGCCGCTTCGCGCCGACGACGCACTGGTTGCATGGACCAACGCCTTGAATATCGCAACCAATGATTTCGAACGCGAAGGCGTTTATATTCACCTCGCTCGCATCAAGATGCTTGCCGGGCGGTTCTCCGAATCCCAGGCGGAGTTGAACATCGTCACGAATTCAGCTTACGGCGGATTAAAATATCGCCTGCAACGCGCCTTGACTCAGCATGAAAAAGACGCGGAAACCAATGGCCTGCAGTCCCCGCCATCCGCGCCCCCTCAAAAGACCTCGTCGCTTTAGCCGGGCACAACATCTAACGCCCAACGCCCAATACTTCGATGTTCGATGTTGGAATTCACATCAAAATCCGCGATTACGCTACCCATGGGCCGAAGATGGTAGAACACGGCGCGCTGCGCCGTGTAGCGCCGCGTGCAGCGGCGCAAGGAATGTCGTCGGCCGTTATGCCGCGTACGTTCCGCCCGCCCTGCCAGCGTGCAATTTCGGCTTTTTGGCACGGTAGATTTCTGCTGAAATGAGGGTATGAGTTTTTACGACCAATTGAAGTTTGACGCCAACGGTTTAATCCCGGCCATCATCCAGGAACAAAAAACCGGACGTGTCCTGATGTTTGCGTGGATGAACCGTGCCTCTCTCGAAAAGACTGTTGCCACCGGCAAAACGCATTTCTGGAGCCGTTCCCGGCAAAAGTTTTGGATGAAAGGCGAGGAGAGCGGCCACGTGCAGGTCGTGAAAGACATTGCCTTTGATTGCGACGGCGACGTGCTCCTCATCCAGGTCGAGCAAACCGGCGCCGCGTGCCACGAGGGCTACAAATCCTGCTTCTTCCGGTCCGTGGACAATGGCGAGATTAAAATCACCGAGGAACGGTTGCAAAAACCGGAGGAAATTTACGGGAAAAAGAAATAGCTTTCCGCAGGGCTATTTTCTTTCCTTCGATTTTAGATCCTGGTCTTCGGCGGTCAGCAGTTAATCCTGACTTGAGGCTTTGGTCAATTCGGTTAGATTGGTTCTATGAAGAACGGAAGCGGGCATGGCGCTGCCATTTTGGACGAAATGCTTGAACCAGTTGGCCGAAGCCTTGGGCTAAGAGCGGCCCGGGCGCTGGCAGCCTTGCGCGTAGACGCACGCACACGAGCGCGCGTTGAGAAATTGGCAGTTAAATGCAACGAGGGAAGACTGACTCAAAGCGAGCGAGCTGAATATGAAGCTTATGTCCAGGCCAGCACGTTAATCGGAATCCTTCAAGCCAAGGCACGGCGTATTTTGTCCAAAGCAAACTAATGCGTTTACGGCTGCGACAATTCGTCCGGCGCCGGGCACGGAATTGTTGTGAATATTGCGGTCTGCCGCAGGATTTTGAACCGCTACCGTTTCACGTTGAGCACATTATTCCGATACAGCATGACGGAAAAAGTTCTGCCACAAATCTGGCTTTGGCCTGTCATCACTGCAACCTGCATAAGGGAACAAACCTGTCTGGGCTCGATCCTCGAACGAGAAAACTGACGCGCTTGTTTCACCCCCGTCTTGACGATTGGGGCGAGCATTTTGTGGATCGCAGCGGCGAAATCGTCGGCCTGTCCGCAATCGGAAGAACGACCGTAAATTTATTGCGAATGAACGAGGATGGCCGATTGCAGCTACGCGAAAATGCGGGGGAATAGACCGCTTATTGTTTCCGTGGCACTTGATTTCCATCGTGTTTGCATTACTATAATCTCCCTTTGACACTGAAATTATGGAATTAAACAACGACGAGATTAAGCGTTACTCGCGGCATTTGATTTTGCCCGAAGTCGGTCTTGGAGGACAGAAACGTATCAAGGCTGCCAGCGTCCTGTGCATTGGCGCAGGCGGGCTGGGCTCACCCATCGCCATGTACCTGGCCGCCGCGGGCATCGGCAAAATCGGCATTGTGGATTTTGACGTTGTGGACTATTCCAATTTGCAGCGGCAGATTTTGCACACGGATGCCGACGTGGGCCGGCCCAAGGCGCAATCGGCCAAAGAGACCATCCATGGCCTCAACCCCAATTGCGAAGTCGTCATTCATAACACGCGCATTTCATCGGAAAATGCGATGGACCTGATTCGTCCGTACGACATCGTTGTGGACGGCACGGACAATTTCCCGACGCGCTATCTCACCAACGACGCCTGCGTGCTGCTGAAGAAGCCCAACGTGTACGGCTCAATCTTCCGTTTCGATGGCCAGGCCAGCGTGTTTGCGCCGCATTTGGGCGGGCCTTGTTATCGGTGCCTTTATCCCGCGCCGCCGCCGCCGGGCGAGGTGCCCAGTTGCGCCGAGGGCGGTGTGCTCGGCGTTTTGCCGGGCATCGTCGGCTGCATCCAGGCGACGGAAATTTTGAAACTGGCGCTGGGCAAGGGCAATTTGCTCGTGGGCCGATTGCTGTTATTCAACGCATTGGAGATGAAGTTTCGCGAATTGAAATTGCGCCGGGACCCGCAATGCCCCATCTGCGGAGAAAATCCGACCATCAAAGAATTGATTGATTACGAAATGTTCTGCGGCATTGAACCGCCAAAGGCCAACGGAAATCCCAATGAAGTGACCGTGCAGGAGATGAAGCGGGCGCTGGACAATCCGTCGTTGGGGATCAAAATCATTGATGTGCGCGAGGAGTATGAGTACGAGATCTCGCGCATCGAAGGCGTGCCGCTGCTGCCTATGAGCCAGATTCAGCGCCGCTTTACCGAGTTGGACCCGAACACCCAGTATTATTTTCTCTGCAAGGTCGGCGCGCGGTCCGGGGACGTCGTGGATTTTCTGCACGAGCAGGGATTCAAATACGTGAAAAACGTCAAAGGCGGCATGGACGCCTGGTCATTGGAAATTGATCCGAGCGTGCCGAAGTATTGAAAAACCGAGGCTCGCCGGTCGCGCGGGTTGTGTTAGAATTTGAATATGAACCACGCGGTTCAGGATTCCGTCAACCTCGAAATGGCCCAGCGAATTGCATCCGGTTTGCCGCAGCATCCCGAATGGATAGATTTTGCTTTAGCCAATCTTGAACGCTGGTCGTGTCAGAATTCAAACGCGCCATCGCTATTACGGTGCTATGATGAATGGAAAGGCATATTGCAGGAAGGTGTTTCGAAAGTTTGTGCGGTGCTGACGGCTGAAACAGACGAGGGTCGCCGTCTTCGTCAAAATTCGCCTTTCGTGGGAATTCTGTCACCTAAGGAAGTTTGGGAGATTAAATCACGCCACCGTCATGCAACGGCAGCAGCTTGAACATATCATTCGGGCTGCGGCTGGAATCACCGGCGCAAAGGAATTTGTCATCATTGGCAGCCAGTATCCTGATTCTCCCGATGAACTCCTTGTCTCCGTCGAAGCAGATATATTTTCACTGCGCAACGCGGCTGATGCCGATTTGATTGAAGGCAGCATCGGCGAGGGTTCGCCATTTCACCAGACATTCGGCTATTACGCCCATGGGGTTGGGCTGGAAACTGCTATTTTGCCTGCAGGTTGGAAGGAACGCCTTATTCCAATTCATAACGAAAATACCGGCGGCGGCACAGGTCTATGCCTTGAAATTCATGACCTTGCAGTTTCAAAATTAACTGCGGGGCGGGACAAAGATCAGGATTTTGTCCGGGCATTGCTTCACTATCGGTTGGCGAAAGTTGAAATAATTCGTGATAGGTTGAAGATTAATCAAATTTCGGCAGATCAAATGGAGCTTTGCCTCGCACACTTGCAAAGACTTTCGAAATGAGCTTAATTTCATAAATGAGCAATGATTTACAAAAACGAATCCAGGCCGCGCTGGCCAATCCCCAAAACATGGGCGAATTGGCCGATGCCGACGCCGTGGGCACGGTTGGCAATGCCGATTGCGGCGAGATGTTGCGTCTTTGGGTGAAGTTCAAGGAGCAAAATGGCAAAAAGGTCATTGATCGCGCCACGTTCCAATCGTTCGGCTGCGAGACAGCCATCGCGGTCGCCAGCCTTGCGACGGAACTGATTCGCGGCAAGACGGCGAATGAGGCTCTTGCTTTGAAAACTGAAGAGCTGGCCGGGGAATTGGGGCCCTTGCCGCCGATGAAAATCCATTGCGCCCAGCTCGTGGAAGGCGCATTGCGCTCCGCCCTTGAACCATCCGCCGAAAAAAAGGAGGCGTCGTCCGCTCTCGCTGCCGGATCGACGCTACTGGACAGTTTTTCCAAACCCAAAGAGGGCGTGAAGCTGACCTTTTTGGATTAGAAAATTTTGTGGATCGTTGACACGCGAACGATACAGGGCTCCTTGCGACTTCTCCGCAAAGCGTCTTTACAACAATGAAAATTAATTTAGGATGCGGGCCGTTAAGGATCTATCATGGCCACAATTTTTGATGTCCGCAAGTTTTTGATCGTCAGTTTGATTTTCTTATTGGCCGGCGCCGCTGTTGGCGGGGCCCAGGCGCAGACGAATGATTTCGATGCCCGCGCGCGCGAGCTTGTCGGCGAAATGACCCTGCACGAGAAGATTACTGAACTCCACGGCATCCACGATTCGGTTCATCAACGGTACGTCCCGCCGATACCGCGATTGGGCATCCCGGGATTTCGCATCGCCAACGGACCGGCTGGCGTGGGTCCCGGCGATGAACATCAACAATTGCCGGCCACCGCCCTGCCGGCGCCCATTTTATTGGCATCCTCCTGGGACCCGGGTTTGGCGCGCGAATACGGGGTGATCATCGGGAGTGAGGCAAAGGCGCTGGGCGACGACCTGCTCGAAGGGCCGGACATCAACATCGCGCGTGTGCCGCAAAACGGCCGCACCTTCGAAGCTTTTGGCGAAGATCCGTATCTGGTTAGCCGGATAGCCGTGGCTGAAATCCAGGGCATCCAAAGCCAGGGCGAGATTGCCAACGTCAAACATTACGCGGCAAACAACCAGGAAAGCCACCGGTTTACCTCCAACGGAATTATCAGCGAACGCACGTTGCGTGAAATTTATTTGCCGGCGTTTGAGGCATCGGTCAAAGAGGGGCACGTAGCTTCGGTGATGTCCGCCTATCCGAAAGTCAATGGCCAATATTGCTGCCAAAACGACATCCTGCAAAACCAGATCCTGAAGAATGAATGGGGATTTCAGGGATTTATCACTTCGGATTTTGGCGCAGTCCATAGCACGGTGCCTTCAGCCATGGCGGGCCTGGATCTGGAAATGCCCACGGGGAAATATTTTGGAGATGCGCTGGAATCGGCGGTGCAGGACGGAAAGGTGCCGATGTCCGTGATTGACGACAAACTGGTGCGGCGATTCCGGACGATGATGCAGTATGGGTTGTTTGATCAATCCGGTGGAATGAAACCGATTGCGGAATATGATGACGGCCAGGAATCGCTGAAAATTGCCGAGGAAGGAATCGTGCTGCTCAAGAACGACGATAATCTGCTCCCGCTGAATCCGAACAAATTGTACAACATCGCGCTCATCGGGCCGTTCGCCACGGATGCCATGACGGGTGGCCAGGGAAGTTCCCATGTCAAACCGCTCTACGCAGTGACCCCCGAAGCCGGTATCGAGAGTCGCGCCGGCTCGATGGCCAGGGTCCAGGTGGATGACGGACACGATATCCGGAAAGCGGTTGCGCTGGCCGCTTCGGCGGATGTGGCAATTGTCATGGTTGGGGACCGTGAAACTGAAGGAAAAGATCATCCAATCACTCTCAGCGGAAACCAGGATGAGTTGGTACAGGCCGTCGCTGCGGCGAATCCACACACGGTGGTCGTGCTCAAGACCGGTTCGGCGGTGCTCATGCCCTGGGTGGACAGGGTCCCAGCCATTGTGGAAGCCTGGTATCCCGGCGAAGAGGACGGTAATGCGGTCGCGGCGATACTGTTCGGTGACGTGAACCCATCCGGCAAATTGCCGATGACGTTTCCAAAAGAATTGGCCGATTTGCCTGCCAACACCGAGTGGCAATATCCGGGTGTCGAGGACATGGTCCACTATTCCGAAGGTATTTTCGTGGGGTACCGGCATTACGACCAGGACCATATCCAGCCGTTGTTTCCGTTCGGTTATGGGCTTTCCTACACCACTTTTGGATTTAACAATTTGTCGGTATCGCCCGAAAAGATAAAAGACGGATCCAAGATAGATTTGACCGTTGATTTCGATGTCACCAATACCGGCAAAAGAGACGGAGAAGAAGTAGCCCAGCTATATGTCGGGCTGCCTTCTTCAACGCGCCTGCCGCAGCCGCCTGAACAATTGAAACGTTTTCTAAAAGTATCGCTGACGCCTGGAGAGACGAAGCATATTCATTTTGAATTGGATGACCGGGCACTCGAATGTTGGAGCGACAAGCGCCACAAATGGGTTGTTGTGTCGGGCCCTTACCACATCATGATTGGCCCTTCTTCGCGCCATTTGCCTCTTCAGCGCACTGTGGTCGTGGCTGGCGGAGGCTGGCTTAGCTGGCTTTAGGCGCTCATTTGGCCGGGAGGGAAATAATAATGGCTGTCCCACGGCCGGAGCGGGACTTGATTTGGACCGTGCCGTGATGGGTTTCGACAATTCGCCCCACAATGGCCAGTCCGAGTCCGGTTCCTTTGGCCTTGGTGGTGCTCAATACCGCGGTGAACGCGTTCTTTTGCTGTTCTTCGCTCATGCCGCCGCCGGTGTCTTTGAATTCTATCGTCACGCGGGATTTTACGGCCCGCGTCTTGACCGTGAGCGTTCCGCCGTTAGGCATTGCTTCGGCGGCGTTCAATATCAGGTTCAAAAACGCCTGCTCGAGCTGCGGCGCGTCACCCATGACCGCGGGCAGGTCCGGCTGCAAGCGGCGGGTCATTTCGATGCTTTGGTTCGCCAGTTTATGGCGCACCAATAGCCCCAGTTCATCGACCAGCTCATTCAAATGGACCGGCGCGAACTTGGGTTCGGTTGTCCGCGCGAAATCCAGGGTTTGTTCCACAATTTTGTTTAAATGCTCGATTTTCGCCTCGATGATTTTGGTGTCCTTGGCGCGGGGATCATTGTCCGGGAATTTTAGATTCAGCGAATGATACAACAGCTTCATCACGGTAAGCGGGTTGCGAATTTCATGCGCCACTTCGGCAGCCAGCAAGCCGAGGGCTGATAACTTTTCGTTTTGGCGCAACTGTTCCTCGACATCCACGATCCGCTCATACAGCCGCGCCTTTTCAATGGCAATGGCGGATAATTCGGCCAGCGCGCCCAGAATGCGGATTTCTTCATTGGAGAAATTGTAAGGACGGCCCGTATAGACGTTTAACGCGCCAATTGCCTGGCCCGCGAATAACAGCGGCACGCTCAGCAATGAAACCAGCCCCTCACGCCGCGCGACGTCAACGTTTTGATAGCGCGTGGACGCCTGGACGTTGGCCACCTGCAGGGGCTTTTTCCGACGCACCACGACGCCCAACAAACTTTCCTCCACGCTTAACCGCGGTTTTTTGATATAAGCGCGGCCGGCGCCGTGGCTCGCCCGCAAATCCAGCCATTCGCGATTTTCATCCAGCATCATGAGCGAGCACATACGCGCCCGCATCAGGTCGCATGCCTCCCGTGTGATGGCGCGCAAGGCTTCATCGAGGTTGAGTGTCGAATTGATGGTGCGGCTGACACTGGCCAGCGATTCAAACAAATGCACTTTCAACCGCAATTGTTCGTATAGCCAGGTGTTCTGAATGACTTTGGCCGCCTGCACGGCCAGTTCCTGCAGCAATTCCTGGTCATCCGCGCTGAAAGCATCCGGGCGGTCTGAATCCATGTTCAGCACGCCGCGGGTTTCTCCGTTGACGTCCAACGGCACAGCCAGCTCGGATTTTACGCCGCGCCGCGCCGCCACGTATCGAGGGTCCTGGCTGACGTCGTTGACGAGGGCCGGTTTGCCGTGCCGCGCCACCCAGCCGGTGATGCCTTCGCCCATGCGCAATTGAAGCCGTCGCGCCGGGGCGGGAAGATTTTGCGAGGCGTGGATTTCCAGAAATCCGGACGTGGGATTAATCAAAACTACCGAGCCGGAAGATGCCCGCACCAATCGCACTCCTTCACTGACAATTAATTGAAGCGCCTCCTGGGCTTCCAGCGTCGAGTGAATGACATTACTGACCTGGTACAACAGTTCCAGCCGTTCGAGACGGGATTTTAATTTGGGAACCTCGTCGCTCATCACCTGATTCGCATCATTAATATGAGCCCGGCGGCGCCGAAGAACAGGTTTGGCAGCCATGCCCCAAGCCATGCCGGCCACGTGCCACTCGACCCAAACGCAAGACTCACCCGCTGCAGAACAAAATATATAAGACAGATGAAGATGCTCCCGGCCACGCCCACGAAAATGTTGCGCCGGCCCGGCGCCGCGCCGAATGGGATTGCAATTAACGCAACGACAATGCAAGTCACCGGCATGGCAATCCGCTCCTGCAAATCCGTCAAAAGCTTGCCCCGGTCCGCGCGCGAAACATTCGGGTGCCATTGCAAATAACCCACAATGTCCTTAACCGGAATGGTCGCGTTTTGGCTTTTAATGTCAAAATAATGGGCGATTCTGATTTCCCGCGCGATTTCGTCGGGCGTTTCGTCAAACTCCGGCATTGCCAGAACGTTCGTTTCCATTATGGGAACGGACATCGAAGGAGCGTCCGCCTGGGAAAATTCCTGCACGTTGTAAAACGTCCAAACACCATCGGTGCGCACCGCCCGATCCGCTGTCAGACTGCGCATTGAGCCGTCGGGCAAATTCCAGGTCACCCATGGGCTCGGCACTACAGAAGAGCCCGAACGATAATCACCTCGAACCACCCATTTGCGGCGCGCCCGATCGTTTGTAAACGCGAAGGATTTAACAGTGTCGCCCGATTCGGATTCATGGTTCAACGCGCGGCTCGCCCATTCCGTGCAGCGAGGCACCACGGATTCATTCAACGCAAAGACGGCCCCCGCGGCAATCAGGCCCACTATGAAATAAGGGACGCAAATACGCCACAGGCTGATGCCCGCCGCGCGCATGGCTGTGAGTTCGTTATAGCGGGCATGGCTCGTAAGCGCCGTCAACAAGGCCAGCAACAATGCCACCGGTATCACAATCGTCAGAAATTCCATTGAGGCGGCCGTCGCGTATGCGATCATTTGCCCAAAGCTCAGTTTTGCCTCCTGAATCTTCCCGACGTCGGTAAACACTGTAATAAAAATGATGAGCGATTGAAAGCCGATCAGGCAAACCGCCAGCGGCATGAGCAATTCACGAAACAAATAACGATCCAACAGACGCATCTTTATAATGCATAACAAATTCTAGAACGAAGGCCAACGTTGAAGAGCGCCGAGCCGGAACGCGACATTATGATATATCGTGGCCTGGCCTTTCAAGCTCATGAGAGGCGTGACATTCGAGATCTGCATGAAAAGCGAGCCTCCACTTAAACGCGAGCCTCCACTTAAACGCAATTACACGCAGGCCCAAAAGAATAGCGCGCACCCGGGGCAAATGGAAGATTTATGTAAATCCCGCAATTTGCATTACTGGTACCGTGGGGGAATTGCATTTTTCACTGCCCTGTCGCTATTTTCCCCGGCCCGAATTGGACGGTTTGACTCCTGCGCCCGTGCTCTCTCGGGTTTTGCGCGTTGTTTCGATTAAAGTGCTCAAATCTTCGGCCTTTAACTCCGTTTGCTTGAGGTGCTTCCTGCTCGGCTGAAGCCGTCTTTTCAGACTTTCGATTTCCCTTCCCAATTTGGAAACCTCCTTCGCCATCGGGAGGGGAGCAGCTTATCAAATGCCATTGTCACGTTTTCTAAACTTGTGGCAAACGAGACGCAGGCACGGCAACTGCTACAGTGATGCCATGGCACAAATGAGTCCAAAAAAGGCCGAAGAAATGAAGGACCTGGAGATGCAGGTCCGAAAGGCCCGGCATTTGGTCCGGCAACCCGAACTCAAGGTGGAAGCGATTCAGCCTTCCATCTATGAGATTGAAAAATTCTATCCCAAAATCAAAATCATCCGTCGGCGGGACACGCCGCGCCCTCGGGTGGAAGATCTCTTTGGCGTCATAGCGGAAAATTCGCTCGTGAGAGTCTTATGAATTTCCGTCATTTAACAGAGCCTCGACCGTGAGGGGAAGCGGTTCAGTTGTTTCCGCTTGCGCACGCGCGCGCGGCTCTGTTTCCATTCTGCCGTCCCGGGGAACTGAAAACTGGAAACGCAACGCCTCAATGTTTCTTGCCCGACTGCCGTGATTCGTGCTTATATTTCAGGTACATGAACGAATGGAACATTCAGTCGCGCGCCACTGCGTGCGAAGCCTGCAGCGGGCCTTTTACCGACAAACAACCTCTTCACACACTGCTGTTCGATGAGCGCGCGGAACTGCGCCGCATGGACGTCTGCGAAAATTGCTGGCAAACTCAGTTCAGCGAGGGTGCTCGCGAACGAAAAGGTTTCATTTCTCACTGGCAAACCGTCTTTGTGGCGCCCGCTCCGGTCGTTGAGCCAATCCAAAAAGACACCGCCGAAACGCTCCTGCGCAAACTCATTGAGCAAAACGACCCGCAACACGCTCCGGCCGGTTACATCCTGGCCGTAATGCTCGAACGCAAACGCATCCTTAAAGTGAAAGAACAGTTTGTCCGCGACGGACAGCGCATTTTCATTTATGAGCATCCCAAAACCGGCGATGTCTTCACCATCGCCGATCCCAACCTGCGCCTGGACCAGCTTGATCAGGTCCAGCGCGACGTGGCCCAATTGCTTGAACACGGATTGAATCCCCCGGCGCTGCAACAGGCCGCAAATGAAATCGGGGCGCAACCTGAGGTGTCTGCCATTGCATCGAAATAACTTCGGGCATGTCCGCAACGTCGAAATTTCCCGGTTCCTTCGGCTACCATTTTCGCGACGAGAATCTGCTGCGCCTGGCGCTGACGCATCCATCGGTCTCCCACGAAAGCGGGACGGCCACGGCGCACAATCAACGGCTGGAATTTCTTGGCGATGCGGTCCTGGGCCTGGTTCTCACTGAACTGCTTTACCAGGAATTTCCGGACTCTGACGAAGGCCAACTCACCAAAGCCCGGGCCAAGCTGGTCAATCGTCATTCGCTCGCCGCGCGCGCCCGGTCGCTCGGCCTGGGGGACCATCTGATTCTGAGCCGCGGAGAGGAAGTGAGCGGCGGACGCGACCGATCTTCCGCTTTGGCTGATGCCTATGAGGCCCTGCTTGGAGCGATTTTCCTGGATGGCGGTTTTGGCGCCGCGCGCGAGTTTATCTTAAAGGAATTTGCCGGGGCATTTGATGAATTGGCGGCCCGCCCGGTCATCGAGAACCCCAAGGGCGAATTGCAGGAGCTTTTGCAGTCTCGTTCACCCAGGGCGCCGGAATACCAGACAACCCAAATCTCCGGTTCCGACCACGACCCGCTCTTTGAATGCGCTGTTCTTCACGATGGCGTGGAACTGGCCCGCGGACAGGGCAAAAGCAAAAAGGCGGCCGAAAGCGCGGCCGCGATGGTTGCGTTGGAAACGTTGAAGGGTTGATATGTTAAAACGTTGAAGCGGTCAAGCAGGCCACGCATGACGCGTCACTAACCACTGGGCAGCAATCTGAAAACCGTTTCAACGTTTAAGCATTTTAACGGTTCAACGCGGGTCATTTGTTCAAAAAATTGCTGAATGCGTTGCCAAGTTGCTTGACGGCATGCTGCTTGACCTGTTTCAAGTTGGCCGCATTTTTTTCGAGGTCAGCCGACGTTTGCACCACGGTTTGAAGAGTGGCGCTCGAAATGGCGCTTAAGACCTGGCGTGTCAAATCCGCGGCAGTGATGCCATCTCCGCCCGTCCCCATGTCCGTCAGGTGGATGTTCGGCAGCGGGATTACCTGCGGGTGTGACATGCCGATTCCGTTGATGATGACCTGGACCTTCGCGCCGCTAATCACCAAATCGTCCACTTCATATTTTTTTTCCGATTTCGGCGTCGCGGCCGCATTCGTCGACAGTGTCCCGCCGCCCTGGCCGGTCGAATTCACGTTGTCCAGAATCTGGCTTAAATTATTTCCTTCCAGGCCGCCTTCAAAGGTGATGTCCGGCGACTCCACCCGGACGGAGCGAATGACGATCTTGCGGGAGAAAACCGACATTGGATTCAACCCCACCGCGATTAGGCCCGCCGTAATGGAGTGCGGCGTTTTGTATCCCTCGGGATTGCCTACCGCCAATCCTTTGACGCGCGCCGAACCCGTCAGCAACGACAAATCTACCGAATCCACACGCACGGTCGTTTGGGTCAGGCGCGGCCCATAGGTGTTGACTGCCGTCTTGACGATATGATTGAGGCACACGCCGATGACAATCAGCGCAATGATAATGACGGCGATCACCGCCAATGAAACGGTTGAGATAATTCTTTTCACAATTTAAATGCCCCCCGTTTGTTTGATTGCCTTCAACCGCCTGCCAGCGCCCGCACTGCGGCCACGAAGTCGTCCGGATTATACGGTTTGGCCAAAAAGCGATCCGGTTTGATGGCCGCGTTTGCGTAAACGCTCTCGTCAACGGTGCCGCTGACCAGGATCGTCTTTTGGTCCGGATGTAATTTCCGACATTCCTGGATTAAGTCCAATCCGTTCATCCCCCCCATTGCATAATCCGTCACGACAAGGTCCGGCCGCGGTGTGGCGGCTTTGTAGTCGGCCAATGCCTGGCACGGATCCGCAAATGTTCGCACCATGAATCCCTCCGGTTCCAATACCATCTCGGCCAAATCCAGCAACATGACCTCGTCATCCACCACAAAAACTACCGGCATACCGGCCCGCTTGGAACGGCGATTTTGCGTCATCCAGATAGAAAACACCGCCCCGCCGCGAGAATCAAGCGATTTCAAAATGCCGGGTTTCTTACTTTTAAAACAGTTCGGCCCGTTCAGGCGGAGCGCGGCTGTGTGCGGGGCAAGGGGCACCAGCCGCAGCCGCCACGAACGTTGCGACGCGCTGCGGCTGGTCTTCGACACAGCCGCGCTCCGAAGGCGGTTCAGAAGGTTTGGAAACCTGCGCTACGAAAAAATTTGCTTTGCGCGGATTAAAAATTAAAATCCGCGGCCCGTGTTGAATTTAAGTTCGCTCAATCCGCAGCAGCGTGAAGCCGTCGAGACGTTGAAAGGCCCGGTCCTGATTCTCGCGGGCGCGGGCACGGGCAAAACGCGCGTCATTACCTTTCGCATCGCTCATCTCATTGCCAAAGGAGTCGCGCCCGAAAATGTCCTGGCGGTTACGTTTACCAATAAAGCCGCGCGCGAAATGCAGGAACGCATCCGTAAATTAATTCCCGCGCCCCGCAAACAGGCCGGCGGCGCCCGCGCTTCCGAACAGCGCCCGACCATTTGCACCTTTCATTCGCTCTGTGTCCGCATCCTGCGGCGCCACATCGAAAAACTCGGATACAAGAGCAATTTCGTGATTTACGACGAATCGGAACAGTTGAGCATCGTTAAAAAAATCCTTTCGCAAATTTCCGCCAAAGGCGAAAAAGCCGATCCCGCGGCCGTGCTGAGCCTGTTAAGCCGGTTCAAAAATGGCGGCGAACGCGCCGCGGTATTTGCCGATGAAAGCGTCCGCGCGCTCGCGCAGCACATCCGCGCCCGCTACGAGTCCGCCCTCCACGCCTGCAATGCCGTGGACTTCGACGATTTGATTTTGCTCACGCTCCGGCTTTTCTCCGAACATCCGGACGCCCTTGAAAGTTGCCGCGCCCAATATCGCTACGTCATGGCGGATGAATATCAGGACACCAATGCGGCGCAGTTTCAGCTCATCCACGCGCTGGCGGCAAATCACCGGAACTTTTGCGTCGTCGGTGACGATGACCAGAGCATTTACGGCTGGCGTGGCGCGGAAATCGGGAACCTGCTGGACCTGGAAAAACATTTTCCCGAGGTCAAAATCGTCAAGCTGGAACAAAACTATCGCTCGACCAATACCATCCTCAACGCCGCGAACGCCATCATCAAAAACAATCCGCGCCGCCGGGCAAAGCAGCTTTGGTCCGGCAAAGGGCAGGGAAGCAAAATCCTGTTGCGCTCTTTTGGCAACGACGAAGATGAAGCGCGCAGCGTCGTGGAGCAAATTGAATTTGCCCGGCTTGCTCATCGCGTGCCCTGGGCCGATAACGCGATTTTGTTTCGCACGAACATCCAGTCGCGTCCCCTGGAAACCGCGCTGCGCAAGGCCGGCGTGCGGTATCATTTGATTGGCGGCCAGAGCTTCTTCGACCGGCGCGAAGTGAAGGATTTCATCGCCTACGTCAAAATGTTCCTGCACCCACATGATGACGTCAGCCTCCTCCGCATTGCCAATGTTCCCGCGCGTGGCTTGAGCGACGTGACCATGGAACGGCTGCTGGCCGCCAGCCACGAGCGCAAAAGCTCGGTATTCGGAGCGATGAAAAGTCCCGTTGTGCAGACGGCATTTCAAACTAAAACGCGTGAAAGCATCGAGCGGTTTGTAGAATTCATTGAGCGTACCGGCGCGCAGCTTCAGCAGTCGGCGGCTTCGCCGAAGCCGTTGCAATCGTGGAGCGAAACATTTTTAGATGAAATCGGCTATTTCGCCGAATTGCGCCGAGGTGAAAAGGACGCGGAAGCCGCCGAGAACCGCATTCGGAATTTGCGTGAAATGATTGCGACGCTGGACGATTTCGGCCAGCCCTCTGAACCGCCTGCCGCCCGTCTGCAAACGTTCCTCGAAGATATCACGCTCGATGCCGAGCGCCTGGAGGAAAAGGAGGAGGCCGGCGACGCCGTGACTCTCATTACGATGCACAGTTGCAAGGGGCTGGAATTTCCGCGCGTCTATATTGTTGGCCTCGAGGAAGGCCTTTTGCCGCACTCGCGGTCGGCAGTGGAGGGCACGCTCGAAGAGGAACGCCGGCTGTTTTATGTGGCCGTGACCCGGGCCATGCAAAGCCTCGCGATCAGCCATTGCGGCGGACGCAAGAAATACGGCCAGGTGGTGCCGTGCCATCCTTCGCGCTTTCTTAAAGAACTCCCGCCGGAACTTGTCGAAGACCCCGAACAAAACAAACAGCCGGTCGCCGACGATTCGGCGAAGAAGATGTTCGACATGATGCGCAGCCTGACTGCCGGGTAGAGCCTGTGGCTGCGCTGCCATTGTGGGTGCGAGAGTCGTCGGATTCCCGGTAGCCATTGGTGCTCTCGGTTGCGCCGCTGCACGCGGCGCTACACGGCGCAGCGCGCCGTGTTCCACCACTGCCCGTTTTGTTTTTCTCGTGTGTAGGAAAAGAAATGGGGAAACGGCGAGGAACTGGGGATGAAAGATGCGGTTTTATTGGGGAATTTGAAGAATCGAGCGGGTGCGAGAGGAAACGGGAGACTGGACGGCGAACCCGGAACACCCTAAAGGGTGGACACCAAACCGAAATTGCTTCGCTTGCTTTGTTTTACGCCTCGGTTTATGTTCGTTGGCGTGAACGCCGGGATTTTGCCTTTTTATTTTTTACTTTTTAATTCCGATTATGATCGACCCACGCTACACGAAACTCGCCAGCCTGCTCATCAATTATTCAACCAAAATCAAAAAGGGCGATCGTGCTCTGCTCGATATGATTGATGTGCCGGACGAATTTTCCATCGAACTCGTCCGCGCCGTGCGCGCGGCCGGCGGAACGCCATTTCTTGAAGTCCGCCATACGCGCGTCTCGCGCGAAATGCTCATGGATATGACCGAAGCGCAGGCCGCGCAAATCCGCGACATCGAGATGTTTCGCATGAAAAAAATGCAGGCATATATCGCGATTCGCGGCAGCGCCAATGCCAGCGAAAATGCCGACGTGCCGACCGACCGCATGCAGTTGTATTCCAAAACCATCCGGCCCGTGCAGGATTATCGCGTCAATAAAACGCGCTGGTGCGTCCTGCGCTGGCCCACCCCGAGCATGGCCCAGGCTGCCGGCATGAGCACCGAAGCCTTCGAGAATTTGTATTTTGACGTTTGCACGATGGACTATGCGAAAATGGCCCGGGCAATGGTCCCGCTCGAAAAACGCATGAAACGCGCCGATAAAGTCCACCTAAAAGCCCCCGGCACCGACCTGGCCTTCAGCATCAAAGGCATTGGCGCAAAAATGTGCAAGGGCGACCGCAACATTCCCGATGGCGAAGTTTTTTCATGCCCCGTAAGAAATTCCGTCAATGGCGTGATTCAATTCAACACGCCCACGCTTTATTCGGGCACAAAATTTGAAAATGTCCGTCTCGAGTTCAAAGACGGCAAAGTCGTGAACGGCACCGCCAACAACACAAAACGGCTCAATGAAATTCTGGACACGGATGCCGGCTCACGCTACGTGGGCGAATTTTCGCTCGGCTTCAATCCCTATATCCAGAACCCGATGTGCGACATCCTGTTCGACGAAAAAATCGCCGGCTCATTGCATTTCACGCCCGGCCAGGCGTACGAGGACTGCGACAACGGCAATCGCAGCGCCGTCCATTGGGACATGGTCCTGATTCAGCGGCCGGAATGGGGCGGTGGAGAAGTCTGGTTCGACGGCGAACTCATCCGCAAGGACGGCATCTTCATGCCCAAGGATTTGACGGGATTGAATCCGGCGAGTTTGCGGTAGGCAACCGACCGGAATTTGGATGGTCGGATTTGGATTGTTGGATAAATGGGCATGGCTCGCAGTGCGCGCACATTTTTTGGGCATAGGCGTTGCAACGGGAAACGAAGCCGGTTTTTGGGGCGGAAAGCATGTTTTTATTGGTAAATTGGAAGGTTTTGGCGACGTGGACCTGGAACGAAGGCGGTGGGGCATGGGCATGGGCCGTTGTGGCTGCGTATGTGGACTGACACGCTTCTCGCCCTCCCCATGAACCTGCTTCGGAGCGCGGCTGTGTCGAAGACCAGCCGCAGCGCGTCGCAACGTTCGCGGCTGCTGCGGCTGGTGCCCCTTTGCCCCGCACACAGCCGCGCTCCGTGTGCCAATCGGTTCAGGGGTTCAATGCGCGAAGTTTTCCTTGGGAGAATTCTCACCCCGGCCCTCTCCCTCGGGGAGCCCTCGGGGAGCCTCAGGGAAAGGGAGAATGATGCGGGCAGGTTGGTGGGGACTGGCGGCTGGAAGCCGCCGTTACCGGGTGGCAGCGCCACTTGCCAAGGCAGGATGCCTACCCTACAGAACGGCTTTGTTTAGTAAAAAGTGGTGTGCGTGAAAACCGGAAATAAACGGGTATAAATAAAATGCTAAACGAAGTCGTTTGCCGGCTAAACGAACGCGGTTTTATTTGGAAATTTGCACATTTCTTCTAAACGAACGGCGCGGGCGATTTCTGGCGAAAAAGCGATTTCGATTACTGAAAGTTTAGGGTTTTTTAAACCAAATCTGTCAGGCCCGGGGAATATTGGTAGGGCGAATGTGCCCTTTCGCCCTGACTAATAATTTGAAAAGGGGCCGCGCTCAATTGAGCGCGGAAATCGGATTGTGGGAGGTGGAAACGAATCTGGCGGATCTGCTTCAACGGGGCCGCGCTCAATTGAGCGCGGAAATAACATGGTTTTCAGCCCGAACCATGACGCGCATTTGGCTTCAACGGGGCCGCGCTCAATTGAGCGCGGAAATGAACCGCGCCGGAAACTGGCTGTCGTCCAAAATTGTGCTTCAACGGGGCCGCGCTCAATTGAGCGCGGAAATGAAAGCTGAACATCGAACGCTGAACGTCGAACGTCGCTTCAACGGGGCCGCGCTCAATTGAGCGCGGAAATTATGTAAAGAACAAGGTGTTAGCATGTGTTGGTTTGTTGCTTCAACGGGGCCGCGCTCAATTGAGCGCGGAAATACTTTGTAGAACTGGATTGATTGTGACGATGTAAGGAGCTTCAACGGGGCCGCGCTCAATTGAGCGCGGAAATTGACCGGCAATGGTTTATAAGTTGAGCAGCCACAATGCTTCAACGGGGCCGCGCTCAATTGAGCGCGGAAATCCATTCCCCCGGCTGCATGTCGATGCCATAAATCTGGCTTCAACGGGGCCGCGCTCAATTGAGCGCGGAAATCAATGGACGAATTGCGCAAAATGATTCCGGCATACAGCTTCAACGGGGCCGCGCTCAATTGAGCGCGGAAATGTAGCAGCCGTCAAACAAGCCATGCAGGCCCAGCGGCTCGCTTCAACGGGGCCGCGCTCAATTGAGCGCGGAAATAGTCTCCATGTAACCCTTTCTGCGGCAGGGCCGCAATACTTTGATTGCGACTGCATGCACAATTCTGGAAGCAAATATGTTGTGGGCTTAAGCATGTCTGTCATTACTCATTCAATTCAAATCCTTTACGCGATGCGAGCGCAGGCGGGGTGTCCCGCATCACCCCGCCGCTCGCGGATTCAATTGTCAAAGATCGTGGAAAGTCAAAACACAAAACACGGCGCGTCCAGCTTCGTATAGGGCAGACCCATCGACGTTATGACGCGATCGCCTCGTTCTTCTGCCGGCCCAAGTGACACAAATAATACCTGGTCTTCGTCATGCTTAATAATCTGGGCCAGCGCCATCTCAAGTTCGATTTTTTCGGCCGGATTGAGGTCGCACTCAAAGACCGAGAATTGAAGATGATCGCCAAAACCACGACAGGCCTTAAATGTCCGTCTCAGCCGTTTGTCATCGGCAATATCGTAGCAGACCAGGTAGGTCGTTCTCATAAAAATGTTCGGTCAATTCAGATTGATCAGGGCGGAAGGGCACTTCCGCCCTACCAGGCACGTTGTTCGCATCATTTTTACCTCGTCATCAGGGGAATATATTCGGCAATCTCGCCGGTCAACGTTTTCGCCAGCAATCGCGCCTGCAATTCCAGCGCCCGGCGATAGCTGACTTTGTAATCAAACAACGGATGGGTAATAATCGAACTCATTCGTTGCTCGTACATCTGGAAGAACCGTTTGCGGCCCGGCGCGGTCAGGTTCACGGCCTGGCCCGCGCGCACGAAATCTTTTTCCGTCACCACACGATTGTTTATGCAACTCAACACCGTGGACTCGGCGATAATCGGCCGCATTTCTTCCATCAAATCCAGGGCCAGCGCCGGACGGCCAAATCGTGGCTGGTGATAGAATCCGATGTACGGATCGAATCCCACGGCCAATGCCGCCAGCGTGCAATCCTTGCTCAACAGGCTGTATGCGAGAGAAAGCATCGCGTTGACCGGGTCCGTGGGCGGACGCCGATTGCGATTCGTAAAGCTGAAATTGAAAGCAAGCTGTTTGACGCCCGCCGCCGAGTCCTGTTCGCCGGGCGCGGCCAGTTCGTCGGCAATTTTGATCATGCCGCTGAATTGCTGGAAATAAAGGCTCGCGGCAGCGCCTTCAACCCCCAATAGCTCTTCGATTGACGCCGCGACCAGCGCGTCTTCGGACGCTCGCTTGAGCTTCGCAATGACAGGCTCGGGCGGCTCCAAATGATTTCGCATCAGCATCGTGCGATGATTGCGAATCTTGCCGTACACAAACTGTCGTGCCAGGGACAAACAACTCGCCTCATCGCGCGCCAGCCGGAATTGTTCCATGCGCAGGAACACATTTTTCAACGTGTGACCGCGAGTGATTCCATAAAACCAGCCGCCCATCGAAAAATAAGTGACTGGAATCTCCATCTCGCAAAGCGATTGAACGGCCTGCGTCGAGATTTGAATGTTCCCAAACAATGCCACGTGCGAGAGATCCCGCAGGCGCACCTCATCCACCACCCTGTCCTTTTCCTTCACCTGCAAGACTTCCTCTTTGCATCCCACTCTAATGCCCTGTGTGTTTAGATATAACGGGCGGGTATCGTCACGCGCCGCAATTAATCGGCGTGGTTCGGTTGACGTCTTTTCGGACGAATCGGACTTATCCGGCAAATCGTCGACTGGCAATTCCGGGACCGGGGCCAGCATCCGTGTTTCATCCGGCAGACATACCGGGGCGAGCGAGCAACGCACACACTTGGGTGAATTGACGAGCGGCGGGGGAATCGGCCCGCTAATGGTTTTTCTCGCTTCCGCAATGTTTTGCAATACCCAGGATTCCAATTCAGAGGTAATAGCCAGGCGCACGCGTTGTTTGGTGGCGCGGTAATAAATGATGCCTTCGTTGCAGGTATAGCCGTTGTCACGCAGGATTAATGCCTGCAAGCCAAGCTGCATTTTGTCCGTATCCCAAAGTTCATTCGACTCTGCACCTTCCCTAGGGGCACCTGCTTTGTAATCCACGGGACAAACCTCCAGCGCACTAAACAGGTCGTCCGTTTCGCCTGCGGCCGCTTTGGCTAATACGCCTGCTTCAGATTGTTCCGCGGCGCGCGCCGCCCGGACTTCGACAAGATCCATTTTCGCCACAACGCCCAATCGCTCTGAACCCATCTGAACGGAACGCGAATGAATCGTTTCATTTTCAATTTCCGATTTGCGATTTTCGATTGATCCAGCGGAGCCGCGACCGTCAGGGAGTGGTTCTTTCCCGGCGTCTTTGGCTTCGGGAGATACCGCTTGGTCACCCGCGCGGCTCTGTTCAACCAAACCCGCTCCCTTACGGTCGGGGCTCTGTTCTTTGCCGGTCTCTAATTTTTTCCTGGCCGCGGGCAAAGCGCCGCTGCCGGAATCGACGCGCTGATGGATGGCTTCGCCGCGCAACGTATCCGCGCTTTCGACAAACACGCCGTCCACAAATTCGTAATAGAACAATCGCCGGCAATACACGAACTCATTCAACATCCGCGCCGGAATGGGCTGCCCCTCCAATCGCGTAGCAGCGAGCGTGCGCTCGCTCTGACTGGATTTTCCAACCGTAGGCGACGAAGTAACGAGTCTCTGACTAGATTTCACCGGCCCCGCATGCAACACAATCTTGACCTGCCTGGGCTCGCCTGCGTCCTGGCCGGCATCTCGTTTGGCGGACCGATCTGTGTTTGTGCTTAGTGATGCGCGGGGTTCAATGGGCTCGACTCGTTCAAGATGTTCGCGGGGACGAGCCGTCCCCGCCCCGGTAATTCCTCGCGACGGCAATGGTTGTTGTTCCGCTGCGGTTTTATCGCCAGCAGGTAAACTGGACTGGGTTGATTTTGATTCTGATTCATCCATAAATCGCCTTAATCTGGTTTAACCGTGGCAGGAACTGTGCCATGCCGGGATGCCCTTGATGACGCGCCGGTGTGTCACCGCCTTGATTGTACGATTCAGTCGCGCGGCGATTTCAGCGTCCGAAGCCGTGCCAAGTACTGCATCTTCCTCCGGCGACCAGCGCGGAGCGGTAGTTCGCGTGCCTTGAATATGCCGCTTATGCCGCGCCTGGCGAACACTGCTCAGGGAATGACGCGTCCGCGCGGCGACTTCCTCATCCGGAAGTTTGCCCAACAACGCCAGTTCCTCAGGTTTCCACGCTTCGTAATGCTCATTTTTGAATGGAATGCCCAATTCGATGCGTTTGAAGCGTACGTTGCCCACGCTTTTTCCAATTAAAAGCCCGACTTCCCGGTCTGATTTCGTGCCCAGCAATGCGATTTCCTCCTGTGTCCATTTCCGCCGCATCGGATTCTTGTTTTTCACTCCCAACAAACTCCGCCGCCGGAAAACCCGCATTATGGAACATCCCAGTTTCTTAGCCACCTCCGCGTCGCTAAGTGTCCCCAATAACGCATCCTCTTCAGGCGTCCAGGTGACATAACGCGCGCCCTTGCCGGCGTTTTTCGTTGTAGGCACTCCGACTGCGGCAACATGGCCGGCAACTTTGACGACATTGACCCTGGCGTCCATCTTGGTTCTGCCGAGCTGCATGCGAAGCGCTGCCACCGCGCCGACTGTGCGACCGAAAAGTTTTGCGAGTTCGGCGTCCGGTTTGACTCCGAGTAGTGCTGTCTCCTCCTGCGTCCATGCCCGTGGCTTGGCCTTGGCCGGTATGCCCAGCATCTTGCGACGCCAATAGATATTTGCCGGGCTGCGGCCCAGCAGCAAACCAGTCTGGCGGTCCGGGCGAGCTCCGAGAATCTTCTCATCTTCAGGCCGCCATTTCTTCGTGAGTCGAATGCGTTTGACGCAACGCCGGGCGGTCACCGCCGATACTGTCCGGCCAAATTGCCTGGCCAGGACAGCATCCGGCTTGGTGCCCAACAACTGGTCTTCTTCCAAACTCCAATTGGGGTATCTTCGCCGGCCTGCGCCGGCGGCCAATTGTCGCCGCCGCGAGCGAATGCGCTTATAACTCCAGCCGAGCAGGGCGTGAATTTCCCGGTTGGATTTGGTCGCAAACAGGTGGGCATAACCGTCGCGCGGCTCGCGTTGCCGGTAGAACGCCTGCGGCGCCTGGCCCACGGCGGCGATGCCCAATAATCTGCGGCGGTCCCGAACAGCCCCCAATGTCCGGTTCAGCCTTTCCGCCACGTCACGATCCCTCGATTTCCCCAGCAAAGCATCCTCATCCTTTGTCCATGGGAACTCGCGAGCGGAACGGAACGGTTGTCGCGCCCGGCCGAAGATTGGAATCTTTAAGTTGATTCGGCGGATCTCGACAGCGCCCGCGGTTCGATTCAATTTTTCCGCCACTTCCGAGTCCGGCCCTGTCCCAAGCAAGGCTTCCTCTTCCTTCGTCCACGGAAACAGCCGCCCGAACCTGAGATTCGGATTTTTAATCCGAGGTGCGCGTTTCTTCGTATTTGCTGCCGAAGCGTTCATAAATCAACCAGATTCCTTCAACTTTTCCGGATGGCGGGCCAACTCCTCCTTGAACATGCGATAATGGCGGCGGAGGCGCAGGTTATACCGCACATCCGCGACCATCTGCCGGAAAAGCACCAGGAAATCCTCGGCGAACTCGGATTGCTCGTTAATAGGATCCAGCCTGCCACGAACGGTTTGCCGGGCTTCTTCCTCGTCCCAAAAGTAGTTTCGATAAAACGATTCCTTCTCCCAGCCGTACTCGATGCTGGCCAGCACGTGATCCGGATCACCCTTGCGAACTACCATGAGAAACACGCGTCGGCAATCGCAATCCGGCTTTTCGCAATAGAATTCGAGGAAAGCATATTCATCTGCCGGCAAAATCTGTTCCACTCTCGGGTCCGGCGATGCGCCGACGTGGACACAACGGGTTTCGCGCTGGGCCAACTCGGGAAAGAGACGGTGAAAAGGGATCATAAAAGAGCTATGTGTTTACGGGGACGAAGAGGCCGAGGCCGAAATATCTGCGGTCACCAAGAATCAGTGGTCCACGGACTTGAACTGGAAAATCCAACCGAACGTGAGTCAAAAAGGCTTTCTCCCCAGGGGGGCGGTACCTTTCGGCTCGTTGCGACTTGGGAATTAACGGCGCTGCCGTAGTTTGGATAGAGCACGCAGCTATAAGTTCCGGCGGCACGCCGATATGTCGCATACTACCCCTGATTAAGTCAGCCAACTCACGCAATCTACGCCGATAACGTTCGTTGTCGCTCATCGACCGACCATCGGGGTGGAATTTGGGCACTTTGAAATTTCGGCTGATTGCAACGGGTGTGGTGGTGCACCAAACTCGACTCTTTTCAGTAATGTGATACCAGATAGGGTCGGCGTTGGGTTGGCACTGGGAAATTCGCACAGGGATGCTTTTGCCCCATCGGCTACGAGGCGTTTGTTCCGCCACGACCAGATTATCTAAAAAAGTAAAGACCGTATTATAAATCGAGAGCGCCTTTAATCCGATGCCGAGATTAGGCGCAGCGTAACCAATAAGCGCGACACGGCGAACACGACCATCAGCCTTACGCGCGGCGTCAATACTCGGCAACGGCACAATGGCTAGATGCGGACGGAGGGCCGGTCTTTCAGGGAAGCAGTGGCCAGTAAGCAACTCATCGGCAAGAGGTGGTTCGTCCCAATTGCCGGTATCCTTAGCAAGTGCAACGATTTGACTACGGAAAAACTCACGCCAAAGACCGGAACATTCAGGGTCACAAGAAAGCGGACGGGCATCGGGATCGCCGTTCTCAGGAAATAATTGGAAAATGGCGATAGCGATGGGTTGCATGGCGCGTGGCGAGTCGTCGGAATAGCGAACAAGTCGCATCCATCGTTGCGCTGGCTTTCGTGCCTCGCGCTCGGCCACTTTGGCTGTATGGCGCTCCTCCAGTCCATTAGTTGTTCCTACTTTCGGCACCCAAAGGTTCGTGTCTCCGCCGGAATCAGGCTGCCAGCGCACGAGAGCTTTTGACTCCGGTTCACGGACGATCCCGAGGCTGACTTCAGCGCGGTCCTCTCCGCGTCCCAAATAGGAGATGCGAGCGGCCGCGTCCTTGAGGATTTCGATGTGTTCGTCGGGCACATTACTTTCGATGTCCCATTGATAAACCACTTCAAGCGACGCGCTTGTCGGCGGAACCGCTTTTATCGCTGGAGCCAACAAGGTGGAATGTTCGTTGAATTTCGACTTATTCGGGTTGTTTTGAGGAATAGCAAGGCGCGGCGCAGAGCGCAATTTGCCATCTTGTGCGGATGCTAGGATGACAGGCGGCTGCAAACTTTCAAGCCAACGGAAGGCGGACCAGATTTTTTCCCGTTCATCAGAAGGACGTGGTAGGCCAATTAATGCGGCGGAAAGCAAAGCCTCGTGCAGTCGCGCTGGCGAAGGGGGCCAATCAAGCACTTCCCTGCGGTCAGGCCCGATGCGCACACCACTGTAGCTATGCGCAATAAAGGCGACTTGGACTACGAGATGGCTCATTATTTTGAATCGGATTCTTGCGTTGCCCCTTCGTCACTCGCCGTGCTGTCTCGGACAATGTCGCCAGCCGAGTCTCTTGCCTCTTCATAGCTTTCTTTTGCCTTGTCAGCTTTTTCCCGTTTATCTTCTGCATCTTTCGCATCTTTCGTCGCTTTGGCCTTTTTACTCTTCGCACCTTCCTTGTTTTTGTCCGTCGCGTTGGGATCAGCGGCTTTTGCATTGGCGCTGTCTGACTCTGCTTTGGTTTTAGCGGCTTTCTCCTCGGCTTTTTTCGCGATCCGGTCCGCTTTTTCCCACGCCAACTTCAAATTGCCTATGTTCGTTTTAATTTTCTTGATCTCATCCTCGTCGTTGGCGCTGAAACCTTGGCTGTAAGCGTGTCCGCCTACTCGCGCGTCGAATTTCCAACTGGCGACACCCTTTGCCCGTTGGAAAAGCCATTCGTCGGGTTTGTCGGTAACGGGCGCAACGAGGGCCTTGACTTGCTTATCAAGAATGTCATCCGGTCCTTTTTGCCCAGAGAAGGTTTTAAACAGGGACGAGGTTGTCCCCTGGTCGTGATAGCTGATGAGCGGATTGCCAAAATGCCGGGCATCAGTGGAAAAAAGCCCGTGATGCGGAGATGCCGTGATCTTGCGTTTGTTTTTGTCGCTGGTGTCAATTCCAATTCCGGCAATCCATTTGATGTTTCTCAGGAATGCATCGGCTATCTTAAACAAGCCATTTTGATCGATCGGAACGCGTAGCCAAAACGCGTCATCCCTCCACCTGCAGCGTGACGCTTCGCACGGAGATACTTCATCTGCAATGCCTGCCAAGGCCAGGGCGGAAAGCAGGTGTGCGAGATTGCGCTCATCAAAGTGCAGAAGCATCTCGTGCATGGCTGTTTCGCCCTTACTCATTATTCTACCTCCTGCGCTTGCGCGTCGCGACTGGCGAGGACATCGGCGTTTTTAAGCAAGGCTTCCAGATAAGCGAGTCGCCAGTAGCCGAGCTTGGATTGCAGAGAAGCAAACCGTTCAATCGCTTCGAGACGCGCGACATTTTGTTTGATTGCTGTTGGCGGGAAAATAAAGCCGTTGTCCGGCATGGATGGACGAAAGCGCCCGTGATGCGCAGCAATAATATGAAGCGCCAAATCGCAGATCCCGCTGTCTTTGACCCTCCAAAGCGAACCCCATTCGTGGCGGCAGCCACCTGCATTGCCGGGGTTTTCGGTAACCGGTTTTGCGACGCGGATGTTTTCATCATAGCCGTTTGCCTCGCGCCATGACGGTGTGTTTCCCATGACGCCCTGCCATTTGGTGTGGTCTTTGCCTATGTCATGTTTTTGTCCCGCCGATGAGAACACTTCCGCGAATATTGCATTCTCGGGTGCAATGGCGGCAGCGATTTTCTTCGCATTTTCAGCGACTGCTTGAAGGTGGGGATCAAGCAATTCAACTCCGTCGCTATCACTGCGCGTGGGGCGGAAATACTTGAGTTCAAACGTAATACCGCCATTGGAGAACTTAAGAGCCCGGCCACATTTCCATTTACTCTTATCTATTTCAAAAGAGACGATGGTCTGGCTGCTATTTTGTGTTTCCTCGGCAACGGCGGTGTCGGGAACACGCCAAACATCTTTCCCCGTTTTCAAGAAAGCGCTTCCTTTGACTTCCCGGCGATATTTCGCACCGCCGCCCTTTGCAAGCACGTCAAAGACATCCCAGCAACGTTGTGTGTCGTTTTCACCGGTACTTTGGGGAATCAGTTCATTGTCGTTAGTTTTAAGTTCATCAGGCGCGGTTGAAGTCGGAAAGACGAGGATAGATGAGGAAGAAAGCGCGTAGGATGAAACCGTGTTTGCCCACTCGTCACCGTCGAAATGTGCTAGCGTGAAATCCTTGTGTGATGAAAGCCATTCACGAGCGACCTCAATCGGGACGAAATGCAACTCGGAGCGCAACGGTGGAAACTCGGCGAGGCACGTTCGAACCGCCTTCCATACCTTGACGTCATTGCTATCGTTGCCGTCCTCTTCGTCTTCGTGTGAAACCGCGCAATGTTTCAGCACGTCGAGCTCCAGCCGGAATGCGATGCCGACAAGCGGTGTGCCTTCGCCGTTTGGTAACATTCCATATAACCAAGGATGCACGGGAAAAAAACCTGGTGGCGGAGGTGTGGTTGCCGCCCAGCGGCGCAAGACCGCATCCGTCAATGGCGGCACTATAACCGGACCGGAAGTAATGTCTGCAAAGTCATGCGAAAGCCATTCGGCGGATGCGGTTGTTTCCTTGGCCTTGTTGTCTTCGAGCGAAAGCACTCGCCAGGTTGCAGATGAGATAATGTCCCCGACGAGAATTTCTTTCTCTTTCTCGCCGTCTTCCCCCTCTGTTTCGTCGGCTTCGGCTTCGTTATTTCCCTCTTTAGGGATCCATGAGGAACCGGAGAAAAAGTCGGCGTTGAACTCTCGCCTGTCGGTGCCGACAGACAAATTTGCCGCTAATTTCTTCAGGTCTGCCGCACTTATTTTGCCATTTTCGCCGCCGATGATTATCATGGTCGGGCGCGCATCGGGAGCATCTCCGGCTTTGGATTGTTTGCTGATTCGGCCAGCGCGGTCGAGGCGCCCGAGCCGTTGGACAAGGTTGGGTAGCGGTGCAAAGTCGCAGACGATGGCGTCGGCGTCGGCGTCAAGACCGACTTCCGCCGCAGCAGTGCCGACGAGAAACGCCGGTAGTTTATCGTCCTTTTCGCGGCGGAAACGTTTAAAGAGTTCGCCCGCCACCATTCCGTCACGCTCGTAGCCCCGCACCCGCCCTGTCACCAACAAGACACCCCGATGTCTCTTTTTAATCATCTCGGCAACAGCTTCTGCGACATTGGCGGACGAACAAAACACAGCGACCGCACCGCCATTTGCAACGGCAGGAAGCCCGAGTGCTTTTTCCGACAAAGCGGACGCGAGTTTCTTTCCATCCGGCAAGGGCTCCCACAAAACACGCCGTTTCATTTTAGCGTTAAGGCGGTTTTTGATGAGATCATCGTCCTCATCACCCTTTTCCTTTTCCAAGCGGAACGTTTCTCCAAATTTCGGCTTTGGCAACCCAGGCGTGGCGGAGAGTTCGGAAAGCCAAAATGGGAGTTTTTCGAAAACAGTTTTGAAGCATTCCGGCGCGTCCGTTGTTACTGGGCGCGAGGCCATTTCACGAACTTGGCGCAGAGTCGCGACAAACGCCGGAACAAGGTGTGCCTCATCCACGCAAATCCACGAATCAACGCCAAGAATTCCCGCGTGAAGCGGACGCGACCATTTGCCAAGCCCGTAGCCTTGGAAAAGTATGCGTGAGCCGATTTGATCAACCGTACCAATGATGAGCTGCGGGACGGTTGGATCGACCGTCCATTCGCGGTCATCTAGCCGCTGACCACGCAACTGCACCACGTTGAACACAGCTTCGTTTCCCTCTTTACAAAGAGAGCGAAGTCCAATACACACCTCGTTCAACCCCGGCCCCACTTCGGACGTGAACTTCTCCCCTAGCTCGTCCGCAAGATTGAATACCTGTTGGATTAAGACGCGACGGTTGACAACCCAAATTAGTCTGCGAGGCACAGGTTCGCGTTCTGAGCGATTCAACCCATACCACGCCAGAGCGAGCAACCATATCACGACCAATTCCGTCTTTCCTGCCCCAGTAGGCAAATCCACGAGCGATGGTGGTTCTCCATCAATCAACTGCAGAAACATACGCCTCATCCATTTCATTGGCATATAGCCTGGACGTAACGTCTCGTAGTGCTTATTGAAAAAGTCGAGTTCGGGCATGGCTTTAGCAACCTCGTAAACCCAAGGACGATATCATTAGCCGCACGAGAAGGCCAGCGGGTACCATTCCGTGCTCACCAGAAAAGAGCGCGGTCCCATTGAAGCTTGAGAAAATAGCGCGGTGCGGCATACATTTTCCACATGAGTTCAGTTGTGGAAATCGAGCAGGCCATCGCAAAGCTGCCGCGCGAGCAGTTTGCCGAACTGGAGCGATGGTTCGACGCCGAGCGCAATCGCAAGTGGGACCTCCAAATCGAGGAGGATGCCCGCAGCGGCAAACTGCGCGAAGCGTACAAACGTCTAAAGGAAGAAGGCGCAGGCGAGCCAAATATTCCACTCGATGACTTCCTCGACGACGAAAAGCTTTCGTAGCCGTTTTCGGTTCAGAATCTATTCGCTTTTGGCGATAGCCACGCGCTCGGAATCGGCTGATATGCCGTTGGGCAATCGGACTTTCCAACGGCTCTCGCTGTCGTCCACTCGCAGTAGAATTGTGGCTTCGCCCGGCGGATACTGGATCGGAGATTCGAGACGCACAAAATCGCGGCCCATGTGCGTGATGCCTATGGATGAGCCGTTGATGAAAAGTCGCATCTCGACCTGGGCCGAGTGCGCACCGTAATTTTGCTCCGTGTTCATGGACGAAAAGCCTAACACAAATGTTCGCTCCTATGCCGCCGGGCGTCAACTCCAGATCGCGGAGCGGATCGGCTCGGGAAAGGACGGCGTCGTTTGGGTCGGCAAAAGCCCGATAGGTCTGGCGCGAGTGGCTCTCAAGGCGCATCGCTTTGCCGAGCTTTATTTTCGGGAAAAAGCGGTGTATCAGCGACTCGAGGAAAAGCGGATAAGCTCTATCCAGAGCTTTAACGTACCGGAGTTGCTGGGCACGGATGACCGCCTTCAAGTCATCGAAATGACAATCGTCCAGCGTCCGTTCGTGCTTGATTTTGCCGGGGCGCACCTGGATGCGCGGCCTGAATTTTCGGCTGAAATCTGGGCGGATTGGGAGGCGGACAAACGGGAACAATTTGAAGGGAACTGGCCGACGGTCGAGAAGATTCTGGCCGCATTCGAAGAATTCGGCGTCTATTTGCTCGACGTTACGCCGGGCAATATCGGTTTCCTGGATTGATGCAGTTCGCCTGATCATTGACTGCCTTCCAATTTTGCCCGATTACGGCTCGGCTGCGCGGGAGCAAAACCCCGCCTGTTTTTCCGGGCACGTTGAGAGAGTAACTATGCTAAAAGTAATTGTGAATATAAAAATGTTAGATTTTGGGGCGGGTTGCCCGCTCCCTCACGGTCGGGGCTCTGTTTAAGGCGCGCGGCAATCATGAGGCGGCAGGAATTTTCGGATTGGATTGGTGGATTATTGGATTCATGGATAAGTGGGCGCAGAAAACCCGCTCTCTCACCCGCCTTCGCCTGGCTCCCGCCTTCGCGATGCTACGGCGCGGCTAGACGGCGCGGCAAGCGGTCGGGGCTCTGCTGTGGAACGCAGCGGTCATAAGGCGGTTGAGTTTGGGCAGAAGGGCACTTCTGCCCTACCGGTTGCGGGTCAGGGTTGGAAATATCTGTAGAAAACGTGCGCCGCAAGACACATCAAGCTCCGCCAGGAAGCGGTATCATCCGGGATTCCCAGATGATGCCGCTTCCTGACGGAGCTTGGGATTTCTTTTCGGCCGGTTTTCTACAAGTACGTCAGCCTTGCGGGCTTTGCGGCAATGACCGATTCACTACGGTTTGGCGGAGTCCGGGATTCTATTTTGATTATTTTCTACAAGTATTTCGCACCTATGGTGCTGGTTTCGGAGATCCCGGCGCGCCGGGTGAGGGCACGCGGCCTATAGGGGGGCGGAAGAACGTGAGAGCGTGAGAACGTGAGACAAGGGGGACGTGGAACACGCTTCCACCTTCGCCAAGGCTACGGTGGACAAGAAAGCGTGGACACCGAACATTGTGGAATCGCCGCTTCATCACTTACGGGCATCCAGGGAGTGGATCAGGCCTGGATGGAACGCATCCAGGCGGCCCGTTATTATCGTGTCATCACCGAGTGACTTGTGCTGAGCCGTACATCTGAGAAATTCGAATTGCGATTTTTGGCGGAGAAACCGTGCTTAAAACTCATTTTTTGCTCATTGAAAGGGACAATTCCTCCTTTGCCGATTCATCGGCTTAAAAGACGCCTGTATTCCAATCCACCGAAAGCACACCCATTACCCATTATTGGGCGCATCTCACTTTTTATGCACGCGAACGGGTTAGGTAAATGGGGAGCGCACGCGCCCTCGCGTGCGGT
>Ga0335075_10001443_pt1 | contig 39234 bp, 26 predicted proteins | sample Lox_Sample_24_FD_206723 | JGI IMG/M metagenome (GOLD analysis project Ga0335075, IMG submission 206723) | Soil microbial communities from Loxahatchee National Wildlife Refuge, Florida, United States - Lox_Sample_2.4 | ecosystem: Environmental > Terrestrial > Soil > Wetlands | place: USA... | reverse complement strand
CTGCTCGCTGCGGTTGCGCAGCGTCGTCGTCCGCCGGTCGATGATCCGCTGGGCGCGGTCGGCGTCGGCGACGATGACGCCCTCGATCGCCGATGAAGCAGTGATGCTCAGGACACGAGCCCGGTCGGCGAGCTCGGTAAGCAACCCCGGCATCTGGTCCCGGTAGAGCGCTCCTGAGCCGCGGCCGAAGTCGATGGCGCTGAGCCGGGTGACGACCTGCGAGGGCACCATCCCGATGAGCGCGTCTAGGTCTGTGAAGCTGCGCAAGGAACCTCCCAACCAACCTAACAAACGAACTAATCGTAGCGGCGATTAGCATGTTTAGCAGGTTGGATTAGTAAGTTTCCGGCTGCTGCCGATGCCTCCTCGATCATCGGGCCGAGGAGGGGTGCAGCTAGCTGGCCGCACCCCTCCTGAGCTGGGAAATCTCCCGATTCAGCGATCCGAAATCAGCTGCAGCCGCTGGTGGATCCGCAGCCCTCGCAGACGTAGCAACTGCCGGCCGGGCGCATCTTCGTCCCGCAGGTGAGGCACAGCGGAGCGTCCGCCGTGCGGCCCTGCTGGAACTCGATCAGCTCGGCCGTGCTGTGCGGGCCGCCGTTGGCGCGCGCCCCGGCGCTAGGTGCCGGGAGGCTGGGCGCCTGGGCGGGTGCCGCCGGAGCCGGCGCGGCGGGAGTCGCTGGCCGGTCCCCCGCGGACTGTCGCAGATCCACCGTGTCGACCTCCTCGCTCAGCGCCGCCGGGTCCTGTCCCGCGAGCTGCGCGGCCCGCTCGGCGGCCGACAGGATGCCAAGCTCGGCCCGCTGGTCGAACGGCAGGTGGTCAAGCGCCAGGCGGCGGAAGATGTAGTCCATCACCGAGGTCGCGATGCGGATGTCCGGGTCATCGGTCATGCCGGCCGGCTCGAACCGGAGGTTGGTGAACTTGGCGACGTAGGCCTCCAGCGGGATGCCGTACTGCAGGCCCACCGAGATCGCGATCGAGAACGCGTCCATCACGCCCGCCAGGGTCGACCCCTGCTTGCCGAGCTTGAGGAAGATCTCGCCCACGCCATCGTCCGGGTAGGTGGACGCGGTGATGTACCCCTTGGCCCCGGCCACGTCGAACCGGGTCACCATCGCCGCGCGCTGCTTGGGCAGGCGCTTGCGCACCGGTCGCTGCTCATGCGGCGCGACCTGGATCACCGCCGGGACCACGGTGCCCTGGACGGGCGCGGACTCGGCCTTGTCCTGCTTCTTGGCGATCGACAGCGGCTGGCCGACCTTGCAGTTGTCCCGGTAGATCGCCAGCGCCTTCAGGCCGAGCTTCCAGCCCTCGAAGTAGATCTGCTCGACGTCCTCGACGGTCGCCGACTCCGGCATGTTGACCGTCTTGGAGATGGAGCCGGAGAGGAAGGGCTGCACGGAGGCCATCATCCGGACGTGGCCCATCGGGCTGATGGACCGCTCGCCCATCGCGCAGTCGAAGACCTCGTAGTGCTCGGGCCGCAGGCCAGGCGCGTTGACCACGTGGCCGTGCTCGGCGATGTACTCGGTGATCGCCTCGATCCGCTCGCCCTGGTAACCGAGGTTCTTCAGCGCCCGCGGCACCGTCTGGTTGACGATCTGCATCGACCCGCCGCCGACGAGCTTCTTGAACTTGACCAGCGCGAGGTCAGGCTCGATACCAGTGGTGTCACAGTCCATCATGAAGCCTATGGTGCCAGTTGGAGCCAATAGGCTAGCTTGGGCATTTCTGTACCCATTGTCCGTTCCGAGCTTGATGCATTCCTGCCAGGTCTTGGTGGCCAGGTCGAGGATGGTCCGCTCGATCGTGCCGACCGGGCGGACCTGGTCGCTGGCAGCGGCGTGCTTGCGGATGACCCGCTTGTGCGCCGTCGCGTTCTTCTCGTAGCCGACGTACGGGCCGACGACCCCGGCGAGCTCGGCCGACCGCCTGTAGGCCGAGGCTGTCATGAGCGAGGTGATCGCGGCGGCGATGGCGCGCCCGCCCTCGGAGTCGTAGGCATGGCCGGTGGCCATGAGCAGCGCGCCCAGGTTGGCGTAGCCGATGCCGAGCTGGCGGTAATCCCGGGTGACGGACCCGATTTTCTCCGTCGGGAAGTCGGCGAACGTGATGGAGATGTCCATCGCGGTGATGATCAGCTCGCTGACCTGCGCGAACTTCTCGGTGTCGAAGGTGTCGTCGGGGCGCAGGAACTTGAGCAGGTTGATGCTGGCCAGGTTGCACGACGAGTTGTCGAGGCTGAGATACTCCGAGCAGTTCGCCACGACCGTGCCGCCGACGATGTAGGAGTGGTTCCGCGGCTCGGTGAGGTTGTAGGTCACCTGGTAGCCCAGAGACCTCCGGCTCACGATGGTCACGGTGCGGTTGACCTTGTAGAGTTCCTTCTCCTCGACAATCTGGTCCAGCTTCGCCTGCTTGCTTGGCAGGCTGAACCCGATGTGCCGCTGGAATTCCCTGATTCCCTCAGCCGTGATGCGCAGGTCGTAAGACGGCCCCGTCGAGCCATAGCGCACCTCGCTGCCATCCTTCCGCGTGGACTCCTTCTTCGCCTCGCTCGTCCGGTAGATGCGCGAGGCGATGCCGAAGGACGCCAGGAGCTCCTGGACGCCGATGAGCAGTTCCTCGGACCTACTGGCGAGGCCGACGTATCGCGTGCCGTTGGACTCCTGGTTGACGACGCACCCATCCGCGTCGAACATGCCCCGGAGGAATGCCACCACCGCATCCTCGGGCGCCTCGAATACGGCGTCGGGAACGACCTGGTCCGCCGAACGTCCCTCGGCGACGCCCAAGGCCCGCAGGAATCGGCCGAAGGCGGCCCTCGTCACTCGCAACTGCATGGTGCGGTTGGGCTGGACGCTCGGCTTGCTCTCGAACCGGGCGATCTTGCTCAAGAGCTCGCGGTGCCTCGGGAGGACGAATTCCTGGTCCTCCGTGGAGCCATAGACGGTGACCGGGATCTGCGTCCCGGCCTGGATGCAACCGTCGCCGACCAGCCAGCCGAGGTAGTGCGCGAACTCGGGGCTCCACTTGCCTGGGAGCTCAAGCAGCTTGCGCGAGCGGGTACCTATGGCTGCCGCGAGTGCCTGCGGAGGGAGATGCCGGCTCGCCATGGCGCGCGGGGCGTACTGGAACGAGCGGGCGACCTTGTCATCGTCGGTGAGCTCCTCGGCGTGGACCCAGCCGCGGTTTGCGGTCCAGACCCGATGGCCTGGGGTGCAGCGAATCCGCGAGCCATCGGAGAACCGGAGCTCGACGATCTCGTTGCGGCCCGTGATCATGTACCTGGTTGGGACCGTCGCGATCACCCGGTCTTGCGGGTCGCTTTCAGCAGTCACGTCGTTCGTGTAGACCGCGAACTGCTCCTCGTTCGCGGCCCGCGCTACCAGGTCGCCGATCCTAACCAGACCCTTATCGGTGACGACACGCTGGTCGGCTGGGAAGCAGGGGTTGCTCGCCGTGATGCGGCCGGACTCCGGGTTGGTGTGCCAGTCGTTGATCGTGTCGTCATACTGGATGCCAGGGTCGGCGCACTCCCAGGCCGCCTGGGCCACCTTGCGGAACAGGCCCTTGGCGTCGACCGTCTCGATCGCCTCACCGGTGAGCCGCGCGCGCAGGTCGAACTGGCCGCTGCCCTCGACGGCACGCATGTACTCGTCGGAGACGCGGACTGAGTTGTTGGCGTTCTGATACTGGACGCTGACGATGTCCTGGCCACCGAGGTCCATGTCGAAGCCGGCGTCGCGCAGGACGCGGATCTTGTCTTCCTCGCGGGCCTTGGTCTGGATGAACTCCTCGACGTCCGGGTGGTCGATGTCGAGCACGACCATCTTGGCCGCCCGGCGGGTCGCGCCGCCCGACTTGATGGTTCCTGCGCTGGCATCGGCGCCGCGCATGAAGCTGACCGGGCCGCTGGCGGTACCGCCGCTGGTCAGGAGCTCCTTGCTTGACCGGATCCGAGAGAGGTTGACGCCCGCACCGGAGCCGCCCTTGAAGATCAGGCCCTCTTCCCTGTACCACTCCAGGATCGAGTCCATCGTGTCGTCGACCGCCAGGATGAAGCAAGCGCTGACCTGTTGAGGCGAGGCGGTGCCGACGTTGAACCAGACGGGCGAGTTGAACGAGAAGACCTGGTGGATCAGGGCCCACTTGAGCTCGTGGTCGAAGATCTCGGCGTCCTCGTCGGTCGCGAAGTAGCCGTGCTCCTGACCGGTCCGCGTGTAGACGCTGGTGACCCGGTCCACGAGCTGCTTGAGCGACCACTCGCGCTGTGGGGTCCCCACCGCACCGCGGAAGTACTTGGTCGTCACGATGTTCGTGGCGTTCACCGACCAGAAGGCGGGGAACTCGACGCCCTTCTGCTCGAAGTTGATCGAGCCGTCCCGCCAGTTCGTCATCACGACGTCCCGGCGCTCCCAGTCAACTTCGTCGTACGGGTGGACGCCCGCCGTGGTGTAGATCCGCTCGATGGTCAGCCCCTTGCGCGGCTTCTTGCCCTTGCGCGCCGCCTGGCCACTCGTCGTCTCCGTCATAACCTTCCTTAACCCCCTGCTCGCTGTCATCACTTCTCATCTCCTGCCGCGGGGTGCCCCTTCCCGGCCAGTGCCGGGGAGGGACCCCCTACGGCGGCGGGGCGATGCCTCAGCCGGGCATGGCTGCCCGTGCCCGCGTTAGGCATGGCTCCGCTAACCGGCGCTGCTAGCAGCCCGGTTTCGTTCTGTCGCTACCGCTACCCGCTGTGCCCTTACCTGGGCCGAGGGCACTACCCGGCTGGCTTGCCGCCAACCGACGGGACCGCGCGGTCGTCATGCTCTGTGTACCGCTGCCGGAGCGCGGTGATTTCCTTGTCAAAATCGTCGAGTGACTCGAAGCCCCGGTAGACCGAGGCGAACCTGAGGTAGGCGACCTCGTCCAGGTCGCGAAGCGGCCCCAGGATGGCCAGTCCCACTTCGTGGGATGGCACCTCCGCGAGGCCACGCGCCCGGATCGCTTCCTCTACGTGCTGGGCGAGCAGGGCGAGCTGGTCGACATCGACCGGTCGGCCCTGGCAGGCCCGCTGGACGCCACGGACGATCTTGTCCCGGGTGAAGGGCTCGGTGACACCGCTGCGCTTGGCCACCATCAAGATGACCGATTCCTGCGTGGTGAAGCGGCGGCCGCACTCGGGGCAGGACCGACGCCGGCGGATCGCGGTGCCGTCATCAGCGACTCGGCTGTCGATGACCCTGCTGTCAGGGTGCCGGCAGAACGGGCAGTACACGCGATCACCTCCTGGCGTGGTTACTCAATACCATCCATCATACCGTTATCCACCGCGGTTATCCACAAGGTGTGGATGAACCACAGCGGTGTAAGTACTAGATGTTGTGGTCAACCGTAGAACAGAGGAGAGCCTACCGCAAGCGGATGACGGCCGTCGATCCAGGATTCCCCGCAGCCGCGGGTTGTGCTGGCCACCCGCGTGTCACCGGCGCGCCGCCCGCCCGACGCCCGTGCGTTACCACGTCACTTAAGTCCCTTTGCTCCCCGCGACACCCCGGGGATCACAGGTGGATCGCCGCCTCAGCCGTACTGGCTAGCACCATGGACAGCACGGCGATGAGCACGACGACCGTGCTGGTGATGGCTAGCCGCCCGCGCCTGGTCAGCCGGAGGCGACCCTGGCCGCCCGGCTGGCCCGGCCGCGGTCCTGCCGGGCGCGTCCTTCTGGCCGCCTGCCGTTCCCGATCAGCCCGCACGGGCCCCGCGCCCGCTTCCCGCCTGCCTGGCTGCCCGTTGCCCTCGTTCAGAACGGGCCGTCCATCAGCCCGGTCCGCGCTGGACTCGAACACGGGGTGAACGAGGCGCCCGTGGTCGGCGATCAGGCGAAGGTGCGACGGCCGCTGCTGGCGCGCTCCGGCCGCCTGCGGCGGTGCCACTGCCTGCGGCCGGCGGCCCGCTTGAGGCCCTGCGCCCGCGTGGGGCGCGGCACTCGGCCGAGTTCTCGGCCCGGCCTGAACCGCTGTCCCCGCCGGGGTTTCTGGCGCCGGCCCCGCGGCCGCGACACTCCGGGTCGGAGCACTCGCCTGCGGCGCGACAGTGGCCTGCGGCCCGGAAGGCTTCGGGCGAGGCGCTCGGGGATTCGCCTGTGACCTGCGACGCTGGGTTTCCCCTTGGGCCTGATTTCGAATTGCCCGCGCTCTGCCGCCCCGTTCTGCTACCGTCGCGTTCACGTTCGCCTCCCTGACCAAACGCTCATTCGATGGTACGCTAGTTCGATAGTATAGTAGTTCGATCGAACAAAACAGGTGGATGCGGCATTAACTTCGGGCCGCGCGGGCCGGACATTCTGGGCGACACGTCGAACAGATGTTTGGCCCTGACGCGTGTGACGGTTAGTCTCGTATCCGTAAGCGACAGCGTCCGTAGCAAAGACAGTGATCCCGGAGGTTCATCCGATGGAAGACACCGAAGAGCGCGCCGACGCGCCTGAGGTACCCGTAAGGCCCAAAGGCCGGCCTGGCCGCAAGCCCAAGGGCAGTGTCCCTGTGGTGACCGTGGAGACGCCGGACAAGCCGGATCCCGACCACGTGCTGACCTGGCGCCAGCGCAAGGTCTTGCAGGTCATTCGCGATTCCGTGCAAAAGCGGGGCTACCCGCCGTCGATGCGCGAGATCGGCGAGGCGGTCGGGCTCACCAGCACGTCTAGCGTGTCCTACCAGCTCTCTACGCTGCAGAAGAAGGGCTACCTGCACCGCGACGTTGGCCGTCCGCGCACCGTGGAGGTCCGGCTGCCCGGGCACTCCCCTATCCGCCCTGAGGGCGGTCGCGAGGCCGAGGCTGACACCGAGGCGCTGGCCCCGACCAGCTTCGACATCCCGTCGCAGGAGGCCATCTACGTTCCGCTTGTTGGCCGGATCGCGGCGGGCGGGCCCATCCTGGCCGAGCAGTCGGTTGAGGACGTCTTCCCGCTCCCGCGCCAGCTGGTGGGCGAGGGCACGCTGTTCCTGCTGAAGGTCGCGGGCGACTCGATGATCAATGCCGCGATCGCGGACGGGGACTGGGTGGTCGTGCGGCAGCAGCCGGACGCGCTGAACGGCGACATCGTGGCGGCCATGATCGAGGGCGAGGCCACGGTCAAGACGTTCAAGAAGAGCGACGGCCACGTGTGGCTGATGCCGCACAACCCCGCTTACGCGCCAATCCTCGGCGATGAGTCCAGCATTCTCGGCAAGGTCGTCGCGGTCCTGCGAAGGGTATGAAAGGGGAGCACTGCGCTTGCTGGCCTTTGGCCATCCTCGCCGGTGCTCCAGCCCTTCGTGCCTTCCGGGGGACAACCCCGTGGGCTTCTGGCAATAAAAACCCACCGGCGAGCTGCCCGCCGACGGAGCGAGGCCGTTAGCCGGTCGCGGGTCCTCTTCTTCACCCCTGGTCCTGGGGTGACCTTCTCCTGATGGCAGGAGAGCGAGGTCGCGACCGGCTGGCCAGTCTTACCGCGCGACGATATTGACCAGTTTCGGAGGACGGACGATCACGCGCTGAATGGCGCCCAGGTCGCCCAGCGCCCGAGTCACGCCCGGGCTGGCCAGTGCCAGCTCGCGCAGCTCGTCCTCGCCAATCGCCGGCGGGACCTCCAGGCGGTCACGGACCTTTCCGTTCACCTGAACGACGCAGGTCACCGTCTGCAGGACCAGCAAGGCCGGGTCGGCAGCCGGCCAGTCCGCCCGAGCGACGGAAGCCCGCGGCCCTGAGGCCGCCGCCCGGCCCAGGTCTTCCCAGCACTCCTCGGCGGTGTACGGGGCGAACAGCGAGACCATGATGGCCAGCGCCTCGGCGGCCTCGCGCACGGCGGGGTCGCCCGCGCCCGGACCGGAGTCGATCGCGCGGCGGGTCGCGGTGACCAGCTCCATCAGGCGCGCCACGGCCACGTTCAGGTGGTGCGCCTCGACCTGGCGGGTGACTTCCTCGATGGCATGGTGAGTGGCCCGCCGCAGCGCGGCATCGCCATCCGCGGGGACGGACCCCACCGGGCCGCCCGCGGCGGCCACGTCCGCGGCGATGCGCCGTACCCGGCCCAGGAACTTGACCATCGCGTCGGGATTGACGTCGGCCCAGTCGATGTCATCCTCGGGTGGTGAGGCGAAGATCATCGTCAGCCGGATCGCGTCGACGCCGAACCGGTCGATCTGCTCGCCCAGGTCAACCCCGTTGCCCAGCGACTTGGACATGGCCTTGCCGCCGTTGATGACCTGGCCCTGGTTGACCAGCCGGGTAAACGGCTCGCTGAAGTCCACCATCCCCATGTCCTGCAGCACCTTGGTGAAGAACCGCGCGTACAGCAGGTGCAAGATGGCGTGCTCGACGCCGCCGACGTACAGGTCGACCGGGGCCCACCGGGTGATGTCCTCGTGCCGGAACGGGCCGCCGTCGTAACGCGGCGAGCAGTACCGGAACTGGTACCAGGACGAGTCGACGAACGTGTCCATCGTGTCGGTGTCGCGCTTGGCGGCCCCGCCGCACTTTGGGCACTCCACATTCACCCAGTCCGTGGCGGCCGCCAGCGGCGATACGCCCTTCGGTGACAGGTCCGAGCCACGCAGGTCCGGCAGGACGACCGGCAGCTGGTCTTCGGGGACCGGCACCTCGCCGCACGACGGGCAGTGGATGATCGGGATCGGAGTGCCCCAGAAGCGCTGCCGGGACAGCAGCCAGTCCCGCAGCCGGTAGGAGATGGCCGACTCGCCCAGCCCGCGCTCAGCCAGGATCTCGGTGATCCTTGTGATCGCCGGGGCCTTGGACAGCCCGTCCAGCGGTCCGGAGTTGACCAGCACGCCGTCGCCAGGGGTCGCGACGCCGGTCTGCGCCGGGTCCGGGGCGTCCGTCGCCACGACGACCCGGACCGGCAGCCCGAACTTGCGGGCGAAGTCCAGGTCGCGCTGGTCGTGCGCGGGCACCGCCATGATCGCGCCGGTTCCGTAGTCGGGCAGCACGTAGTCAGCCGCCCATACGGGGATGTGCTCGCCGTTCACCGGGTTGATGGCGTGCACCCCCAGGAAGACGCCGGTCTTCTCGCGGTCGGTGGACTGCCGCTCGATGTCGGTCAGCTTGCGGACCTGTGCCAGGTAGGCCTCAAACTGCTCGCGCTGGGAGTCGGAGCACAGCTCGGCGGCCAGCGCCGAGTCGGCCGCGACGACGAAGAACGTCGCGCCGTACAGCGTGTCCGGCCGGGTCGTGAAGACAGTAACCGGCTCGTCGCGTCCTTCGACCTCGAAGTGCACCTGGGCGCCGACGGACCGGCCGATCCAGTTGCGCTGCATGGTCAGCACCCGCTCGGGCCAGTTGCCCTCCAGCGCCCTGGCGTCGTCCAGCAGCCGGTCGGCGTACTCGGTGATCTTGAAGTACCACTGGGTCAGCACCCGGCGGACGACCTCGGTGCCGCAGCGCTCGCAGCGGCCCGCGATGACCTGCTCGTTGGCCAGCACGGTCTGGTCCTTGGGGCACCAGTTGACGTAGCCGCCCTTACGGTAGGCCAGGCCGCGCTCATAGAAGCGCAGGAACAGCCACTGGTTCCACCGGTAGTACTCCGGCTCGCAGGTGGCCAGCCGCCGCGTCCAGTCGAACGAGACCGCATACCGGCGGAACGACGCCGCCTGGGTAGCGATGTTCGCGTACGTCCAGTCGGCCGGGTGGCTGTTGCGCTTGATCGCCGCGTTCTCGGCCGGCAGCCCGAACGCGTCCCAGCCAATCGGGTGCAGCACGTTCTTGCCCCGCAGGAACCAGTACCTGGCCAGCGCGTCGCCGATCGCGTACGCCTCGGCGTGGCCCATGTGCAGGTCACCCGAGGGGTAGGGGAACATGTCGACCAGGAAGAAGCGCTCGCGCGGGTCGCCAGGGTCATCGCTGGCCAGGAAGGGGGTGATCTCATCCCACCGCCGCTGCCACTTGTCTTGAATCTCGCGGGGGTCGTAGGCCCGCGTCTCCTCGGCGTTCTCGGCCGCTGTCATCGTGTCCTCACCATTGATTAAGTCCAGCTGGGGATGCTCGCAGGGCGCTGCCCGCCCGCTGCCGACGGGGTGCCCGCCCCTGTCAGCAGCCGCGTTGCCACCGAGGGGGCCGTGCCCGCCCCGAAAACAACAAAGGCCCCTCGCGCACGAGAGGCAGCCGCGCCGGCGACAGTTCTAGGCCGACGCGGCTAGATAAGAAGCAGCCGGACGGAACGCATGCTTCCAGGATAGCGCAACGGCCCGAGGGGGCGTCGCGAGCTTCGCGGGGGTGGCCAGCCCCGCCCGGGGCCGGCCCCGCGTCCCCAGTTGGCAATGCCCGCGGATTTAGGCCGATCCGTCCCGTCTGACCTGGACGGATAACGACCGGACCGCAATCGTGCGGCACCGGTCTGGCGACATTTCCGGGCATATGGTGACGTTGCGCCGAGTACCTTGACCAGTGTGATTCATCGTCAATACAGTGAGCCCACTCCGCACATGTGTGCCGCGTAACCCCTGTTCAGCCTGCTCTCTGGCACAGCGGAACCTGAATCAAGCGCGGCGCGGGGCCGCGGGAGCTCGTGAAGCAGCGGGGAGACATGGACGTTTCTGGGGAAGACTTGAGCCTGGTGCAACCGGTTGCAATCGTGGGGCTCGCACTGCGCTTTCCTGGGGTCCTTGATCCCTTTTCGTTCCACGCCCTGACGCTGTCGGGGAGGCGGCTTTCCCGGCTGGGCTACGGGCCCGACCAGGACGGGATCACTCCCGGCCACGCGCTCGCCGCGGAGGCGGCCGCGGCCGCGATCGCGGACGCCAGGCTCGACCGTGGCCGGGCCGGAAGCGACCTGGCCGGGCCGGGCAGGACGGGCATAATCGTCGCCAGCTGCCCGTCGGCGGTCACCGTCCCCGCTCCCCTGGTGCCTCCGATTGGGGCCTGGGTCGGGCAGCGGCTCGGCCTGGCCGGGCCGCTGACGTCCGAGCAGTGGCTGTCGCCTCAGGAGATGGCGGCGTCGGCAATCGGTTGCTCGCTGCGCGCCATGGCCACCGCGTGCGAGGCGCTGAACCGGGGCGAGTTCGATCTCATGCTGGCGGGCGGAGTCGCGATCGGCTGCGGCGGGGATGCCAGGGACCGGGACATCCGGGTCTACGACGCGTATCCCACCGGGATCGCGCCGGGCGAGGGGTGCGGGATGGTCGCGCTGGTGCGGGCGGCCGACGCGCGGGCGGCGGGGCTGGCCGCCTACGCGGAGATCGCCGGCTGGAGCGCCGCCGCGAATGGTCACGACCTGCGGGCGGTCATCCGCACGGCCTACCTGCGCGCCGGGATCGACCCGGCGGACGTGCAGCTTGTCGAGGGGCACGGGGCCGCGACCGCCACCGATGACCAGGCTGAGCTGGCCGCCCTGCTTGACGTGCTCGACCGGGCTGACCGGCCGGGCGCGGGCAGCGCGGGCCGGGACGGCGCCCGGGGTGGCTGCGCGCTCGGGTCGGTCGCCGCGAACCTGGGCGACACTCAGGGAGCCGCCGGGGTGGCGGCCCTGCTGAAGACCTCGCTCGCCATGGCGGCGACGACGATCCCGCCGGCCACGGGCTGCGTCGAGCCTCATGAGCTGCTGCGGGAACGGGACGAGACCCTCCGGCTGCCCCGGATGGCCGAGGAATGGCCCGACATCAGGGTCCAGCTGGCGGCGGTCAACTCCCTGGGGGCCGCCGCGCCATCGGGGGCCGGCCGTTCTGGCCCTACCCACCTGGTGCTCCGTCGTGAGCGGGACGCCCGCCTGCCCGGCGGCCGGCGCCGCACCACCAGCGTGCGCGGCATCCCGCCGCAGCCCGCGGCGGCGCGTGACCCCGTCCCTGGCCCGCGCTCGTGCCCCGCGCGGCAGGCGACCGCCGGACCCGGGCGGCCCGGGCGCGTTGTCCTGCCCCGGCCCCGTCTGCCCCACGAACTGCAGCGGCCAGCCCAGCCGCCCGGCGACGGCCGGCCGGTGCCGCCGCCGCTCCCGCCGGCCGGCACCGGGCGCGATGATGCCGCACAGGCTCCGGGCGTGGCCGACGACGCTGGCCTCGGCGCGAGGCCTGAGACTAGCGATGCTGGCGTGGCCGAGGCGCTCGTGACCGGAGCAGCCGGCGGGGCGCTCATGACCGGGACAGCCGGCGGGGCGCTCGTGACCGGAGCAGCCGGCGGGGCGCTCATGACCGGGACAGCCGGCGGGGCAGTCGTGACCGGAGCAGCCGACGGGGCCGAGGCAGCGGGCAGGACCGACGCGACAGCGGAGCCGCCGGGTGCCTCCGGCCGGCCGCCCGGGCAAGGTACGCTCACGCAGACGGCTCCCCTGCCCGCCGAGCCGACTGCCCCGTACCTGCGGCTGCGGCAGCTGCTCGCCCAGCAATCGGAGGCGATCATCGGCAGGCTCACTACCGCTAGGGCGACCGTGACGGAGCCCCCGCCCGGGACGGGGCGGCCGGGTGTCCATGAGTGGTCCAGCGGGGCGGGGACGGTCGTCGCGTTGTGCGCCCGTGATCGGGCCGAGCTCATCGCCAGGCTGGAGGAGATGGCGGTGCCCTCCCCCGGGCTGGCCTCGATCGTGCCGCCCGCGACCGGGCTGACTGCCGGGCCGGTCGCGGCGGCGTTGCCGTCGTCGGGCACGGCTGCGGACGACGGGGCGAGGGCCGCTCTCGTCACGGGCGACCGGGCCGAGCTGGGGGCGCTGGCCCGGCGGGCGGTGCAGGTCCTGCGGGGCAGCGACCCTGGCCCGCTGCGCTCATGGCCGCAGCGGGAGGGGGCGCGGCAGGTGGCACCGCGGGGCCGTCCGGTGCCACCAGGTGTCTACCTCTCGGAGGGAGCGCGAGGCCAGGTGGCCCTGGTCTTCGGCGGCCTGGCCTGGACGTCGGCCGAGCACGCCAGCACCGTGACCACGTCGGCCGCGACGATCGAGTGGACGCGGCGGCTGGGGATGGACCCGCGCGTCGCGGCGGGCTTCGGCCTCGGCGAGATCATCGGCCTGGCCTGGGCCGGGGCCATTACCCGCGATGAGGCCGCCGGGCTCGCGGCGCTGCGCGCGGAGATCCTGCGGCCCATGGGGGGCCTCACGGCGATGGCCCGGGTGCATGCCGACCGTGAGACGACCGCGCGCCTGATCGCCGGAACGCACCTGGTGCGCGCGGTCGATGAGGGGCCCGGGTGCCAGGTCGTCGCCGGGCCGCTGCCGAGCGTGCGCGCGCTTCCGCACCGCGCGGTGGAACTGGGCGTGATCGTGGACCTGCTCAACGCGACGTGTGGCCTGCACTCCCGGGAGATGTGGCCCTGCGTTCCGCCGATGGCCGCGATCGCCGCGGGGATCTCGATCGGCCCGCTGCGACGGCGGCTGATCTCATCGGTCACCGGCATCGACTTCGCCTTGTCCGGCGCGCCGGCCGACCTGCTCGCCCGGCAGCTCGAGCGGCCCGCGCTGCTGGCCAGCGCGATCTCGCTGGCCAGCGCGGAAGCCGACCTTGTCTTGCTGGCCACCCCGGATGCGGCGCTGGCCGAGGCGACCGCGTCCTGCTGCAACGTCCCCGTCCTGCTGCCCCCGACAGACGGCGGCGGGGACCCGGCACCCGACGTGCTGGCGACACTGTTCCTGGCGGGCGTGGTCGACGGCGCCCGGCTGGCTTCCGGCGCGCTGGCTGGCAGCGGGCGGGCGCTGGTGCCGGAGCAGGCCGGAGGGACGTACCGGGCCGCGCGCCCCAGCCGTGACCGGGGCGCGAGCGTCACCGTGGGGTAAGCAAGCAGCGGCTTCTAGCCCTTGGCGGCAGCGCGGGCTACCGACGGCTCCCAGTCCGGGCGCAGCGGCATCCCTGAAGCGCCATCGGCGTGCAGCTTGACCCCGAGGATCTGGTGAAGCTGCACGACGTTGGTGTCGAAGCCCAGCACGCAGCCGGCCATGTAAAGCCGCCAGACGCGGGCGGTACCCTGGCCGACCTCCTTGACCGCCTCGTCCCAGTGCGCGTCGAGGTTGGCGCACCAGGCGATGAGCGTCTTGGAGTAATGCTCGCGCAGGTTCTCCTGGTGGCGAATCTCGAAGCCGTTGTCGTTCATGGTGGTGTTCAGCCAGCCCGGCCCCTCGAGCTCGCCGTCGGGGAACACGTACCGGTTGATGAAGCCCTCCTTGAAGATGGAGGGACCCAGGTTGTCGGGCCGGGTGATGCAGTGGTTCAGCATCCGGCCGCCGACCTTGAGCTTGGCGTTGAGGAAGCTGAAGTAGCCGGGGACGTTGCTCATGCCGATGTGCTCGGTGATGCCGATCGAGCTGATCGCGTCGAACCCGGTCTCGGGCACGTCGCGGTAGTCCTGGAACCGCACCTCGGCCAGGTCTTCCAGGCCTTCCCTCTTGATGGCCTCCTGCGCCCACAAGGCCTGCTGCTCGGACAGGGTGACCCCGATGGCCTTGACCCCGTACTCGCGGGCCGCGTGCCTGACCATCCCGCCCCAGCCGCAGCCGACGTCGAGGAGCCGCATGCCGGGCTTGAGGTCAAGCTTGCGGGCCACCAGGTCATGCTTGTACCACTGCGCCTCCTCCAGCGTCGCGTCCGCCGTCGGGTAGCAGGCGCAGGTGTAGGCCATCGACGGGCCGAGCACCCACTCGTAGAAGCGGTTGGAGACGTCGTAGTGGTGCGAGATGGATTCCGCGTCGCGGCTCTTGGAGTGCATCGCGCCCACCGTGAAGCGGCGACGGGTCGGCACCACCTCCTGCGGCGGCGGCGCCAGCCGCGGGTACAGCAGCTTGACCCCGCCAAGCTGCTGGAGCAGCTTGATGGCCTCGCCGACCCCGATGTTGTGCTCCTGTGCCTTCGTCATGCGTGACAAGGCGGCGATCATGTCGCCGTCCACGTCGAGGTGCCCGGAGACATACGCGCGCGCCAGGCCGAGCGCCCCGGGCGCCTGCGCCAGGTACCTGACGGCGAGCGGCGAGCGCACGGTGATCCTCACGTCCGAGCCCGACGTGCCCGCGACCGAGCCGTCGTACGCGCGGAACTCCACGTTGGCGTCCGAACCGACGACCCGTTCGAAAACCTCAGCCAGCGGCATGTTCGTTCCTTTCTTCGCTCTCACGGGGCAGAGCGGCACAGTCATGTTCGAGCAGCCCTGGACGGGCGGGTCCACCTAGTTCGACGGGACTCAGCGGCCGCGTACGCACTTGTCGTACAGGCCCAGGAGCCTGCCTCCGCCATCGTAGGTGGCCTTCAGCTTGTCGTAAGCCTCGCCGTTGTAGCGACGGCGGAACTCCTCCTCGCCGTAGAACGAGGTGGAGTACAGCGACTTGTGCCCGCCGAGCGCGCTCACCTCATCCTCGATGCGCCGGTTGTAGTACCCGTCGCCCTGCCCGGCGGGCAGCGAGGCCATGCCCCAGAAGCCGAAGTTCACGTAGACCTCGCCCGGCTGTAGCGGGTACAGCGGCCAGGTCCGCTGGCCGCGCAGCCGCAGCGGGCACATCCACACCGGGGTCATCTTGACCTCGCGGATGAAGAACTGAAGGAAGTCGGCCCCCTTCTCCACCGGGATCTCCACGTCCTGGATGACCGACTCCTTGGCCGGCCGGCCGGTCCTGGAGTCCAGCTTCGCGGTGAGGCCGTACTTGCGGTCCAGGGCGACGAGCTTGCGATACACGTCGGAGCGGCGGTAGCGGCGCGGCCACAACGGGCGGAGGTACTTGTTCTGCACGCCGAACGGCCGCGAGCACCAGAACCAGTCGGTGTCCCAGCGCCACAGGTAGTCCCTGATCGTGAGGAAGTCCTCGCGGGTGGCCTGCTGCGACTGGTAGAAGACCTTCTGCCCGGTGTAGTCACTGCGCCACGGTGCCTTGTCGCTGAACGCGCCGACGGTCAGGTACAGCTCATCAGGGCTGAACGCGGTGCCGTCGATGAAGTCGGCCCGGTGCCCCTGGTACTCGCCGGCCCTGGCGATCTCAGCGATCGCGTCCATGCAGGCCTTCGGGTCGCTGAAGGCGAAGTGCCGCAGGTGGACGTAGGGCGCGACCGGCTCGAGCTCGATGGTGAGGGCGAGTGAGTAGCCGAGAGTGCCGTAGGAGTTCGGGAAGCCGTAGAACAGGTCCCGGTGCTCGTTGTCCGCGGTCGCGATGACGACCCGGCCGTCGCCGGTGAGGATCTCCATCTCGGTGACTGACTCGTGCGGCAGACCGCTGCGGATGGAGGTCGACTCGATGCCGAGACCGGTCACCGCGCCACCGAGGGTGATGGTCTTGAGCTGCGGGACCACCAGCGGCATCAGGCCGTGCCTGAGGGTGGCGTCGGCCAGGTCCTCGTAGGTCGTCATCGCCCCGACGACGGCGGTCTTGTCCTCGGCGTTCACGTGCAGGACATGGCTGAAGTCGGAAACGTCGAGGTAGACCCGGCTGGCCGACGCAGTGTCACGGAACCGGAACAGGTTGGACGTCGGCTTGGCCAGCCGGACGGAGACGCCAGCGGGCACCGCCGCGTAGGCGTCACGCAGCCGGGCAACCGCCGCCTCGTGGGCGGCGAGCTTCGCGGGCGGCAAGCCAGCCAGACCGGTCACGTGCTCCTCCTCCTGTGGGCCTCACCCACGGCCGTAGGACCTATCGTTTCGCTCAGACAAGGATGCGCACCGAGTCGCGAGCGGGGCAAGCCGGTGGGCCGAACCGGACGAACGGCTCACGAATCCTATCGGGTAGCCGCAGGTCGCTCGCATCGCGAGGTCGCGCAGCGCCGCTCGCGCCGTCGGCCGGCGGTCGGCGGTCAGCGAAGGCCGCAGACCCGGGGGCAGGCCGGGGCGGTGACCACTGGCGGCCCGGCCGCCGCCGGGCCGCCAGCATGGCTTGTCAGGCGGGCGCGCTGAGGACGTTGGCCAGCTCGGTGCCGCCGCGCTGCGGGAGCCGGTCACTGGGGCCGAGGACATCGCCACCGTCGGGGTAGCCGTCGGCGGGAACGTCGTCACCGGGGTCGGCCTCGTCGTCATCCAGGTCAGTGTCGTCGGGAGCGCCGAATTCGGTGCCGCCGAATTCGGTGTCACCCGCCTCGCCTGCCTCGCCTGCCTCGGCATAGCTGGCCGCGACCTCCTCCGGCGTCATCGGGAGCCGCGCCAGCCGGGGCGGCGCACCCGAGTCGATCACCTCGCGCAGCAGCCGTGCCATCGAGTAGCCCGGGTTGTCGGCCTGCGCCCGGTCAAGCGCGATGTTGGCCAGCGCACCGTTGCCGTTCTGCCAGGCGACGAACCCCAGCAGGGACGCCGCCGCCGCGACGTAGCCCGGCCGTGCCCGCCTGGTCAGGTCAGTCCACAGGCGCAGGTGGTCCTTCATGTGCCGGGGATCCATCCGAGACCACGCGTCATCCCTGACCCGCAGGTCCTGCAAGGCGACCAGCAGCCAGGCCGCGGCGGCGTCCGACGAGAACTGGCCGCCCGCCTGGTAGGTGTCGATGGCCTCGCGGACCGCGTCAAGCCCGGCGCTGCCGGTCAGCCGCCGGGCCGTGCCGTTGCGGCTCGCACGTGCCCCCCGCGCGAGCAGCCGGGCGGCACGGTCCTCCGCGAGCAGGGTGGCCTGGAACATGGCCTCCCCCTCCGGGCCGTCCAGTGGGGCGGTGAGGGCGGCCAGCTCATCTCGGCTGGCGAGCACCGGTGGCGCGCCGGCCTGGGCAAACGCCGCCGTCACCGGGTGGCCGGCCACGTCATACGGCTCGCCGTCTGGTGAGCAGCAACTGGGCTCGGTGCACAGGTAGGACCAGTAGCGGCCATCCTCTGCTCGGAGAACTTCTGAAAGCCGGAATCCAAGGCCCGCCGCGTGCCTGCGGACCGCGTCAGCAACGGGAGTCACCAGCCGGCCCGGTCCATACCCGACCGCGACGCCCGCCTGGAAGCCCTGCGCGACCAGGACGCTCATGGCCCGCCGGGCGACCTCATCGGCGAGGTCGGGGTCAGGGGTCCTGGGCAGGTCGAAGCGGACGGTCAGGCGCACCCGGCCGTGGGGCAGCTCCGCCCCGAGCAGGACCAGGCTCAGCCGCGGCTCGAACGTCAGCAGTTGCGGGACGATGGCCAGCAGCGCGGCCGGGGAACCGATCCGGACCGACTGCTCCGGGCTGCTCGCGCTAGGCGGGGCCGATGGGTCGCCATCGGCGGACGGCGGCGGGTCCTGGACCAGGTCTCCCGTCGGCGATGGACCGGCGTGAAGGTCGGCGCCGAGGGGCGGTGATCCGCCGGCGCCAAGGCCAGCCCTGATGCTCGCGCCGCCGGGTGACGGCTGGACGGTGGTGAAAAACGCTTCCTGATCGCTCGCGCTACGCTTATCTGTCATGAATCCAGGGTCCGGCCGGCGCGCAGCGGGCGACATAGGGTTGCCGGGGCCTGTGGATATGGCCGACTTTATCCACGAACTGCAAATTTCACTTTTGACATTCCGACCGCCAATGCGGTATAGGCCTGCCGCGTAATTGCATCGAGGGATCGCAAACGGCCGGCAACGGCGTGTCAGTGCTAAGCCGGGCCGATCATGTCCCACTTGTTGCCGGCGATGTCGCGGAAGACGACGACCCGGCCGTAGGGCTCGTCGCGCGGCTCGGTCACGAACTGCACGTCACGGGAGCGCATCCGCTGGTAGGAATCCTCGAAGTCGTCAACCCGCAGGAAGAAGCCGACTCGGCCCGCGGCCTGGTCGCCCACCACGGCCTGCTGGGCGGGGCCGTCGGCCCGGGCCAGCAGCAGTCCGGTAGCCGCGCCGGGCGGGCGCACGACGACCCAGCGCTTGGGGCGCCCGTCGTTGGTCAGCGACGGCGAGTCCTCTGCCAGCTCGAATCCCAGGACGCCGACGAAGAAGTCGATCGCCTCGTCATAATCGTTGACCACGAGGGCAACAAGGTTCAGGTGCACCGCATCAGCCTACGCCCTCGCGCAGCGACCTCAAGGGATTTTGCGGTCAATGACGCCTTGCTGCTGCCATGGCGACACCAATGTGACATTATCTATATTCACCGAGGGCGGCGATGCCGCCATTGCTGCTGCAGAGGTAATGGGCTACAAGGCGATTCCCAGCAGGGCGTCGGCCGTGTCGCGGACGAGGGCGGCGTCGGCCTCGAAGACCGCGCCGTTGGCCGCAACCGCGCTGGCCCACTCGTCGATCACCGCGATCGCGCCCGGGGCGTCGAGGTCATCGGCCATGCGCTCGCGGACCGCCTGCAGGACGGACGAGGCTAGCGGGGCGGCCGGGACGGACGAGGCCGCGGGGGCAGGCAGGGCTGGCGGGGCGGCGGGGGCAGGCGAGGCAGCAGGAGCAGGCGGGGCGGCGGGGGCAGGCGAGGCAGCAGGAGCAGGCGGGGCGGCGGGGGCAGGCGGGGCGGCGGGGGCAGGCGAGGCAGCAGGAGCAGGCGAGGCAGCAGGAGCAGGCGAGGCAGCAGGAGCAGGCGAGGCAGCAGGAGCAGGCGAGGCAGCGAAGCCGACCGAACCGGCTGGGGCAGCGGGGGCAGGCGGGGTGGCGAGGCCGGCGACGGCTAGGGCGGAGCGCCACCTGGCGAGGCGGTCGATCGCCTCGGACAGCACCTCGTCGGTCCACTCCCAGTCGCTGCGGTAGTGATGCGCGAGCAGCGCCAGCCGTATCGCCATGGGGTCCACCCCGGACTCGCGCAGCCGGGAGACGAAGACGAGGTTGCCGAGCGACTTGGACATCTTCTGGCCCTGGTAGGCGACCATGCCCGAGTGCGCGTAAATGCGGGCGAAGGCCGGCTCACGGCCGGTGGCCCCCAGGGCCACCCGGGCGTGGGACGCGCTCAGCTCGTGGTGCGGGAAGACCAGGTCGCTGCCGCCGGCCTGCACGTCGAAGGCCGGACCGAGGTAGCGGGCGGCGATCGCCGCGCACTCCACGTGCCAGCCCGGCCGGCCGCGCCCGAAGCGGGACTCCCAGGCTGGCTCGCCGGGCCGCTCCGCCCGCCAGACCAGGGGGTCAAGCGGGTCCTTCTTCCCGCTGCGGCCGGGGTCTCCGCCGCGCTCGGCGGAAAGCTCCGTCATCTGCGCGATCGTGTACCCGGACGCGGTCCCCGGCCCGGAAAGCGCGCCGAATCCCGGGTCGCAGGCGCGGGCGAAGTACACGTCGCCGTCCACGTCGTACAGCGCGCCCCTGGCGGTGAGCTTCTCGGCGAACTCGTCGATGACCGGCAGTGCCTCCACGGCGCCGATGAGGTGCTTCGGCGGCAGCACCCGCAGTGCCTCCATGTCGCCGCGGTAGCGGTCGATCTCGCGCAGCGCCAGCTCCCACCAGTCGTCGCCGTCCCGGTCGGCCCGCTCAAGCAGCGGGTCGTCCACGTCGGTGACGTTCTGGGTGTAGGACACCTGGTGACCCGCGTCCCGCCAGGCGCGTATCAGCAGGTCCCAGGCGGTGTAGGTGGCGGCGTGGCCGATGTGGGTGGCGTCATAGGGCGTTATCCCGCACGCGTAGAGCGAGGCGGACACCTCGGGTGCCGCCGTCACCAGGTTCCCGGTCGCCGTGTCCCTGATCCGGGGCTCGATCCCGCGGCCAGGCAGAACAGGGACCTGTGCGGCACGCCATGCATCCATGCTCCCAGGTTATCGCCTGAGACCAGAAGCAGTATCGAGCGGATAGTCGGGTTCGGCCGCCTTAGGGCGTGACGCCGCTGGCGGAGACGCTGCGGGCCAGCGTGGGCAGCCGTCGCGCCGCCGTGGCCTGCTCGAACGCGTAGGCCAGGGAGATCAGCCGCGACTCGCTCCAGCGCTCGCCGATGAGGCTGACCCCGACGGGCAGACCGGACACGTGGCCGGCTGGCACGTTGATGGACGGCCAGCCCGCGACCGCGGCGGGCGAGGAGGTGCCGAACACGTGATGATCCCCGAGCACGTAGTCGGTTAGCCAGGCCGGGGTCCCGGTCAGCGCGAGGATGGCGTCCAGGCCGTGCTGGCGGAAGGGCGATTCAAGCGCGCCGACCGCCAGCCTGGTGGCCGCTCCGCGCGCCTCGAGGTAGGCCGGGTCGGCCAGGTCACCGCTCAGCGCCTCGGACTCCTCGAAGATCTCCTGCCCGAAGCGGGACAGCACCAGGGCAGAGTTCCGCTTGTTGAAGTCGATCAGTTCGGCCAGCGTTCCCGGCACGCCATCGCCGGTGTGGCCGTGACCGGCCAGGTACTTCAGGTAGCCGTTGATGCCGTACTTGAACTCATAGGTCAGCGCGGCCCACTCCGGCTCGCCGATCTTCTCGGCGTCCGGCAGTTCCACCGGGTCGATGACCCGGGCACCCAGTTCCTTCAGCCGGGCCGCGACACTGTCAAGGACGGCGGCGGTGGCGGCCCCAGCGGCCGCGGACCCGGCGCGCCAGATCCCGATCGTCGCGCCCTCGAGGGCACTGGCGTCGAGGGAGGCGAGGGCGGAGGCAGTGGGCAGGGACCGTTCGGAAAAATTGGAAGGGGAATCGGCCGGGGGATCGAGGGGATCGGGGGCGGCGAGCACGGAAAGCAGCGCCGCGGCGTCCGCTACGGTCGCGGCCATGGGCCCGGCCGTGTCCTGCACGGGAGAGACCGGGACGATACCGGTGCGGCTGACGAGCCCGGCGGTGGGCTTGATGCCAACGATCCCGCAGGCGCCCGCCGGGGAGACGATCGACCCGTCCGTCTCGCTGCCCACGGCCAGCGGCGCGAGGCCCGCGGCCACCGCGACGGCCGACCCGGAACTCGACCCGGAAGGGTTCCGGTCCAGGGCGTACGGGTTCGCCGCCTGGCCGCCCACCGTCGACCATCCGCTCGTGGAGTGGGTGGAGCGGAAGTTGGCCCACTCCGACATGTTGGTCTTCCCGAGGATGACCGCGCCGGCCGCCCGCAGCCGGGCGACGATGAACGCGTCCGGCGGCCTTGCGTCGAGCAGCGCTGGCGAGCCCGCGGTGGTGGGCATGCCCGCCACCTGGACGTTGTCCTTGACCAGCACGGGGATGCCGTCCAGTGGCCCGAGCGACGTCCCGCTGGCCCGCCGCTCGTCGCTGGCCTCGGCGGCCGTGATGGCGTCCGGCGCGACCGTGATGACGGCGTGCAGGACCGGGTTCAGCTCATCGACCCGGCTCAGGTAGCGGCGCGTGAGCGCGGCCGAGGTCGTCTGCCCCGCGGCCAGGGCGGCCTGCAGGGCGCTGACCGAGTCGGGGGGAAGCGGGGCATGGCTGGCGGGGGCGTGGTCCGGCATGGGGGAAGGATACGGCCTCAGCCGTGGGCATCCGCCAGCCGGTCGCTCAGCACCCTGGCCGCCTCGCGGACCTGGGCAAGGAGTCGCTCCTGTAGCTCGGCGGGCGCCCGGACGAGCGGTGATGGCACGGTGAGCGCGGCGACGACGGCCCGGCCGTCAGTGACGGCGGCGGACGCCGCCCACACTCCCCGGTCGATCTCCTCCTCGCTGACTGCCCAGCCCCGCTCGGCCGCGACCGTGGCCCCCTCCTGCATGCGGGCCACGCCGTCCGGGTCCGCCGCGGCGTACTGCCCGAGGTAGTCCCGGCGGACCTGCTCGGGCAGCCCGGACAGCAGGACCTTGGCGCTCGCGCCGTGATTGAGCGGCAGCGGCTGGCCCGGCTCGAACGCGGCCCGCAGGTGGTGCGCCGACTCGACCCGGTGGACGCACACCGGGGACCGGGCGACAAGACGCACGAGGATCACGGTCTCGCCGCACTCCATGGCCAGGGCGCGCATGACCGGGTCGGCGATCTCGATGATCGATTCCGCCGCCTCGGCGGCGCGGGCAAGCGAGATCAGCCGGGCCGACAGGTGGTAACAGCCCCGCTCGTCGCCGATGAGCAGGCCCGTCTCCCGCAGCAGGGCGATGTACCTGTACATGCTTGGCAGCGGGATGCCGGTCGCCTCAGCCAGGTCGCGCGCGGTCAGCGTGTGCCGCGCCGGAGTGAATGCCTGGAGTACCGCCAGTACCCGCCGGGCTCCCTCAGCCCCCGTGACCGCGAGAGAGGCAGTCGAATGAGTGGCCAATTAGCTCGTCTCATCCAATCATAATGTGATTTCCGCCCAACGATAACGACAGCACTCGGCAGCGTCAAGCCACTCGCTGTATATGACGCGAACTGCTCAGGGAAGCCAGGAAACGTGTCCGACCAGCAGGGCGTAGCCGACGAAAGCCACCGAGTCGATGAGCGTGTGCGCCACGATCATCGGGGCTGCCCGCCGCCACCGCAGGAACAAGAAGCCGAAGATCAGGCCCATGGCCGCGTTGCCGGCGAAGCCGCCAAGGCCCTGATAGAAGTGGTAGGAGCCGCGCAGCACGGCGGCGATGACCACGGCCCAGCCGGGTGGCACTCCCAGCTTCCGCAGCCGGGTCAGCAGGTACCCGATGACCAGGACTTCCTCGAGCAGGCCATTCTGCAGCGCGGACAAGATCAGCACCGGGAACCGCCACCACACGTCGGGCAGGCTCTCGGCGACGACGTTCACGTTGAGGCCGGCCTTGTAGGCGAGGAGGTACAGCCCGAGGCCGCTGCCGCCGATGACCGCGGCCAGCCCCATGCCCCGCAGCAGGTCCTTGACCGGCTGCGAGCGGTCCACCCCGATCGAGGACCCTCCCTCGCCGTTTCGCGCCAGCAGGTAGAACACCAAGAGCACTGGCGCGGCGCCGCTGGCGAGCGACACCAGCTGGAGGAACAGGTCGAGCAGCGGCCGGCCCGGTGCCTGCGACCCGTTGAGTATGACCTGCTGGGCGTGCAGTGACTGCCGCGCGGTCAGCGACCCGATGTAGGACACCAGGGCGTAGACACCGCTGGCACCGAGCGAGACGGCGAAGACGGCCGCGATTTCCCACCATTGCAGGACCCGGGCACGCCCCGTCAGGCGTGCCTCGGCCGGGACGCCGCGGGCGGGGCCGGCCGATTCGACGGCGGAGTCAGGCGAGGAGGTCGTCGAAGTCCCCGTCCTGCGCGCCGCCGATGAATGCCTCGATCTCGGCGCGGGTGTAGATCAGGACCGGGCCCTGCGGGTCGGCCGCGTTACGCACCGCGACCTGCCCGTCCGCGAGCCGGGCCAGCTCCACGCCCGCGCCGTCCGGGCTCAGCACCAGGCGCCAGGGCACGTCACCAAGGCCGGCCGCCGGCATCCCGTTGTAGACCGCCTGCTCAGGCACGGTCCTCACGCCCCCGTCAGATCTCCTTCAGTATCTCGTTCAGGATATCCCTGGTTCGCTCAGGCGAGGTGCCCGCCACCGACAGGCGCTCCATCACCGCCGCGTAGACCTCGACGTCTTCCGGCTTGTCGACGTAGTGCGCGCCGGTGAGGTACTCCATGTAGACCATGTCGGGCAGGTCAGCCTCGGGGAACCGCATGATCGTGAACGCGCCGCCCTCGGCCGCGTGGCCGCCGTACCTGAACGGCATGACCTGAAGCGTGATGTTCGGCTCGCTGATCACGTCGATCAGGCGCTTGATCTGCCCGGCGAGCACTTCCCTGCCGCCCATCGGGCGCCGCAGCGCGGCCTCGTCCACGATCGCCCACAGCCGTGGCGGGTTCTCCCGCGCGAACAGCTTCTGGCGGCCCATGCGGACCGCGACCCGGCTCTCCACTTCCTCGGGAACCAGGTTCGGCGATCCCTGCACGACGACGGCGCGCGCGTATTCCTCGGTCTGCAGCAGTCCGGGCACGAACTGCACCTCATAGACGCGGATCAGCGCGGCCGCTTCCTCCAGGCCCACGTAGACCTGGAACCAGTCCGGCACCACCTCGCGGTACTTCTGCCACCACGGGGTCGCGTTCGCCTCGGCGGTCAGCTGCAGGAGCTGCTCCTTCGACGATGCGTCGACCCCGTAGAGGTCGAGCAGGTCCGAGACGTCACGTTCCTTGAACGACACCCGTCCAAGCTCCAGCCGGCTGATCTTCGAGCCGGACGCGCGGATGTGGTAACCCGCGTCGTCCCTGGATACCCCGGCAGCCTCCCGCAGCCGGCGCAGCTGGGCGCCGAGCAGGATCTTCAGGACCGTCGGGTCTCCTACGGCGGACCCTCCGCCCGACAGGCCTATGGTCATGGCGAGCCTCTCTCAGGACCCCTACTGGGCCGGTGCTCCCCCCTCACCCGCACTTCCTCACCACCCAAACGCTCCATGCACATGCCTTCTGCACGCGCATCCGCGCTTGCGCGCGCGATGACTGGAGCATGATATCGCGCCGGCATGACTGAGAGCGAGATCATGCCAATACTCGTGAAGATAGGACACACTGGGGCGCATCCCACTCCCTTCAGGCCGGGGGCATTGCTGGTCACGGCTATGCTCTGTTTATCAGCGCGCCAGCAGAGGAACCACATGGCCAAGTCAACTACGGCTCGCGGCAAGACGCCCGCGGCAACCGCGGCTCGCGGCAAGGCGCCCGCAGCAACGGATAGCACGACACCGCGGGGCTGGGCGGCAGCACCCCGCACCGTCCGGCAAGCGGTATGGCTGATGCTGGCGGGAGCGGTCGCGACCTTTATATGGGGGATCTACCAGGTAGTAGTCACCCTAGGGTTCCGCAGCGCCCTTGCTGATTATTATGTCAAGGTCGACCACATCGCGAAGAGCAAGGCCATCAGCGACGCCAGCCACGCGAGCCTGCTGCCCATCATCTTTCAGGTCATCGTGGCCGCGGCCCTGTGGGTGCTCATGGCCCGGTTCAACCGGGACGGGCACGGCTGGGCGCGGATCGTCGCCACGGTCTTCTTCCTCATCTGGTCCTATACCACCTACGGGACCTTCAGCCAGCTCAGCGGGAACTGGATCGGCCCGGGCAACCTGGTCATCGACTTGCTGATCTGGGCCATCGGCTGCGCCGCCCTGGCCAGCTTGTGGCGGGCGGACTCGTCGGCGTACTTCCGGCCCCTGATGCCCGCCGCCGCCAATTCGGCTGCCGCCGGGCCGGGCACCGCGTCGAAGCCCGCCGCTGGCTCCAAGCCAGCCACTGCCGCCAAGCCAGCCACCACCGCCAAGCCAGCCACCACCGCCAAGCCTGCCGCCGGCTCCAAGTCCCGTCCCGCCGCCAAGAACCGCCGGTTACCGGCCCGGGACCGGGGGCGATGTAACGGTTCTGCAACCTGGCCCCACCCGCCGTAAACCTACCTCGCGTAGCGGGCGTCTCACTTATGAGGCCCGGCGAAAGCGGGGCGCCGGGCCTCACCGCGATTTAACACGCGCCCCCTAGACGAAATCCCCACCTAGGCGTAAGCAAGTTGAGAAGGCGTGGGCGAGTCCACGCTGGTCTAGACCCTTACCTGGGAGGGACGCCTGTGGCGTATGCGTGGATGCCCGGAGCACGCCGCATCCGAGCCAAGGTTGACGGGGGATCGCTACGGGGAGGAGCGCCGCGCGCTGTCTGGCTCACGCTCGGCACCGCCCCCGGCACGGTCTCCGTGCAGTCCGCCGCGACGCGCCTGATCGCCGAGGGATTCCCTTGTCACATCATCTGGGACCCGGTGACGGGCGAGATCGCGCAGATCATCTCGGTATTGCGAGCCGCCTGCGCGCTCGGCGCCACGGCCCAGGGCCCGGGGGTACCGCCGGCCGGCAAGGCACCCCACCACGAGCTCGGCTCCCCCTTGTGGGCCAGTGCCGCCCGGACGGCGCCGGCGAGCGTGCTCGGCGCGGCGGCTACGGACGCCAACACCGAGGGCCGGGTCTGCGTGCAGATTGGCGTGCTCGGCCATCCGGCTGACCCATTCACCAGCGGCCCGCTCGACGGGGTAGCCGCGATCATGAGCTGGCTGGACTCCTGGGGGGTGGCACGCCGCTGGCCCGCCGGGCAGCCGGCCCCGCAGCCCGCCAGGCACCAGGACGCCGTCTTCCACCGCAGCCGGGCGCTGTGGGCCCTCGGCGGCCACTTCGGCGCCTCCCAGGTTCCTGGGTGCGCGGGCCAGGGTCCCGGGGGGATCGACACCAGCCTGCTCACCGGCGCGCACATGCTCCAGGTTCACCAGCGGGAGGGACGTTCCTCCCGCTCCCCCGCCGTCTTGTCGATCCCCGCCTGAGTTCCCCGCTGCATAACGGCCCCTCCCCCGGTTGAGCCGCGGGCACTGGTGCCTCAGCCGGAGCCGATCGTCAGCGTGGCGGTGTTGGAGGTCCCGTCGGCCGTGGTGACGACGACGGTCGCCGTCGAGCCTGGCACCACGTGCCACTCGCCGTTCGAGCCGGACGGTGCCGGGACGGTGAACGTGATCTGGTTGTCGCTCCAGCTGTCTAGGCTGAACGTGGCCAGGTCGGGCGGCGCTCCCCAGTTCGTTCCGGCATCGCTGAACGTGATGTAGCCGCTGCCCTGCGTCGCGCCGAAGTTCGCGCCGGTGACCGTCACCACCTGCCCGGCCGACGCGGCGGAAGGCGAGAGCGACGTGATCGCCGGCGTCGGCTCCTGGTGCGTGGTCAGCGTGACCGGCGATCCGGTGGCCGCGTCGGTGTAGGACGCGGTGGCCGATAGCGTGGCCACCTGAGCCTGGCCGGGCGACGCCCCGGCCGGCGCGGTCACCGACCAGGACGCGGTCAGCGAGGAGCCGCTGGCCACGCCGGGTGCCGTCGTGGCGGTGGCCGGCGTCACCGTCCACCCCGACGGGGCCGTCAGGCCGAGGCTGACGTCGCTGGCCGCGCCCGGCCCGCTGTTGGCCAGCGTGGCGCTCACCACCGTCGTCGCGCCCTGGGTCGTCACCAGGCTGCTCGACGGGCTGATCGTGAGCTGGGTGGCGGCGGGCTCGGCGGCCTGGACCGCGGTGCCGCCGACCTGGGTGACCGTGACCGCGGTGCCGGTCCGCGTGACGGGCAGCGTCACCGCCAGGGTGTGGCTGGCGCGGTCATAGCTCCACCCCGGCGATGGCAGCGGACGCCCGTCGACCAGCACCGAGCGGGGGCTCGACACGTCTACCAGGCTCACGGTGTACTGCCTGCTGGCCGGAGCGCCCGGGTAGGAGCCGCGGGCCGGGCCGATGGTGACCGTCGAGCTGCGAGCCGACGACGCGTAGCGGACCGGCGTGTCGGAGTACTGGCCGTCCTGATAGCCAAGGCCGGTGCCCGCGTCGTCGTACATCGTGTACTGACCGCTGTCGCCGGCGAAGACCCGCAGGGTGACTGGCGCCGACCCGGCCGCTGACGCCTGCCCTGACGAGGGCTGAAGCGGCACGATGCCGCCGGCCTTCACGAACACCGGCATCCGGCTCAGCGGCACGGAAAGCGTCCGCGTCGAGGGGCCGGAGAACGTCGCGCCGGTGAACCAGTCGGTCCAGCGGCCTGGCGGGAACCAGACCTGGGTCGTCGCCACGTTGCCTGGCGTGGTCACCGGGGCGACAAGCATGTCCGGGCCCAGCAGGTACTCGCCGGGGTGGTCATAGGCCGCCGCCTGGCCTGGATAGTCCAGGTACAGCGCCTGCGTCATCGGCAGTCCGCTGGAGGAAGCCTGCTGTGACAGCGTGTACAGGTACGGGACCAGGGACTCGCGCAGCCGCATGAGCCCGTCGCCGGTCGCCTGGGTGGCGGCGTCGTACTCCCACGGCAGCCGCGCGTTCTGGCCCGAGTTGGAGTGCTCGCGCATGATCGGCTGGAACGTGCCGAGCTGGAGCCAGCGCAGGTACAGGTCGTCCGGGTCGTTCGGGGTGCCCGACGGTGGTCCGAGGAACCCGCCGATGTCGTCGCTGACGTACGGCTGGCCGATGCTGCCCTCGTCCGGAGCGAGCTGGGCCTCGGCGGCCAGCGTGTTCCAGGTGCTCCACGTGTCGCCGGTGAAGTGGATGGCGGACCGGTGGTCGGTCCACGGCCCGGCCGGGTAGCTGCCCGCCGTCGAGTCCTGGAGCGAGGCGCCGATCCGGGCGAGGACGAAGCCGCGCTGCCCGGTGTTGACCAGGTCCTGGGCGTAGAGGTGGTTGATCCAGCTATCCGGGGTGACGCCCGGCATGGACACGCTGCTGTTGTCGCAGCACCAGTCCAGCCACCAGAACGACACGCCCTGGTCCTGCAGCGGCTGCTGGATCGCGAAGTTGGACTCCGCCTGCGCGACCTTGCTCCAGTCCCACACGCACTCACCGCCCGAGCAGCTCAGCGCGTTGCCCGCAATCGCCTGCGCCTGGGCGTACTGCGGGTCGCCGGTCGAGATGCTGGAGTGGATGTTCAGCGTCACGTGGATGCGCTGGGACTTAGCCCAGGACAAGAAGGCCGGCGGATCGGGGAACAGTGCCGGGTTCCACTCCCAGCCGTCCCACTGGCTCGGGCTCTTCCAGTCGGTGTCCACCGACAGGGTGTCAAGCGGCACCCCGTTGGCCTTGAACTCCGGCAGCAGCTGATTCTCGTACTGGGACGTGGTGTAGGGGTAGTACCGCGAGAACCAGTTGCCGAACGTGTACTCCGGCAGCAGTGGTGCGGGCCCGGTGAGCCGGGCCAGGTCTTCCAGCGCGGTGGCGTAGTTCTCGCCGTAGCCGAACAGGTAGCCGTCCTGGATGTCGCCCGCCGGGCGCGGCGCGATCCAGCCGTCGGACGTCCAGACCGCCGTCTGGGTGTCGTCGAGCAGGTACCACCCGGACTTATCGAGCAGGCCCTGGGCCATCGAGGGAATGTTGGCGTCGCAGGTGGTGCCGGAGTCGCTGGCATCGCTGCACGATGGCGTCGACGTGTACGTGCCGTTGGCGCTGTCGAACGACCGGAGGTACCCGCCGAGCCCGCCGGCCGGCAGCACGGGGGCGGCGGTCGCGCCGGGGGCGGTCACGCTGATGTCGTCGACGTTCACGTTGCAGTCGTCGCCGGCCGCGCAGTCGACGGCGACGGTGTTGCCGCCCGCCTGCAGGGTGACCGGCTCGGTGACCGTGGCCCAGTCGTCCCAGCTGGACGTGGGCGGCAGCGTCACCTGGGTCGCGCTGCCGTTGACCACCAGGGACATCGTGCGGGGCGCCGGCCCGCCGATGGCGCCGATGTAGTTGGAGTAGCGGATGGAGACCGTGGCCGGGCCGGCCGGCGCGCCGAGCACCGGCCAGGTGGCGTCGTCACCGGTATTGCTGTAGCCGGCGATGAAGCCGGCCGGGCTGGCGTACCCGTCGTGGTTGGTGGCGAGCGCGGCGGCGCCGCCCAGCGTCGCCGCCCCTGACTGGCATGCCTGCCCGAAGGTGCACTCCCATTCCCAGGTGGGCGCCACGCTCGAGGTGCCGTCGGCGGTCTTGCCAAGCAGCCGCATCTGGGTATTGGCCGGGGTGAAGGCCCCGGAGCCAAGCTGATAGCGCAGCACCATGCCGCTGGTGGTGATCGTCAGCCATCCGCCGCGGCTGGTGGCGGTGTAGGCCGGGACGGGGAAGTTCCGGTCCAGCACGGTGTACGTCGGCTGGTTCAGGAACTTGCCGCCGGGCGCGTACTCCAGCCGGATCACGTCGGGTGCGAGTACCTCGAAGCGGGCGTCGCCGGCGACGACCGTCGCGTTCTGCCTGGCCACGCCGTCGGCCAGGCTGACCTTTGCCGACAGGTCGACCGGCGAGGCATCGGTCGTCGCGGCAGGGGTCGTGGCGGCAGGGGTCGTGGCGGCCTTGGTAGTCGCGGCAGCGGTCGTGGCGGCAGGGGTCGTGGCGGTGGCCGCGCCGGCGGCGGCGGGCAGCACCGACAGCGCGGCGAGCGCTAGCGTCCCGACGATCGCCACCCTTCTTCGTGACCGGTGCCGTCTGGTACGAGGCAGGTTCATGCGAGCTCCTGTCCGGCGGTCGAGAGGCTAGCCTGCAAAAACGCTAAATCGAACAGCTGTTGACATGCAACATGAAAATTCGACAGGAACCGTTAACACAGCGGAAAAGTCCAGCGTGTGGCCCTGCCGGATTTTCAGGGTTCTGCCTTCAGGCCAGTCGGCCGATGGGCGCAGGGCCGGGGTGCCTGACAGTTTGCCCGCTTTCGTTCGGTATCCTCCAAGGGCGTTATGGGGTTGCAGCGTCGTTCCGGGCCGCTGGCCCATGGGGGAGGAGAGGCCTGAGATGTCGGGCGGCTTTTTCAAGAGCGCGGTTCCCAACGACGGCTACGACCCGCCAGAGATCGACGTCACCGTCGCTCACCAGGCCCGGGTTTATGACTACACGCTTGGCGGGAAGGACAACTTCCCCGCCGACCGGGCGGCCGCGGAGAAGGCCATGCAGGCCAGTCCGGACGTGGCCGCCGTGGCCCGCGCCAACCGCGCTTTTCTTGGCCGGGCCGTGCGGTACCTGGCGGCCGAGGCGGGAGTCTACCAGTTCCTCGACATTGGCACCGGCATTCCGTCGGCGGGCAACACCCACGAGGTCGCCCAGAGCATGGTCCCCGACGCGCGGATCGTCTACGTGGACAACGACCCGATCGTGCTTGCTCACGCACGCGCCCTGCTGACCTCAGCCCCCGGGGGCGAGACCGCCTACCTGGACGCCGACGCCCGCGACCCGGAAACGATCCTCGCCCGGGCAGCCGAGACGCTCGACTTCGACCAGCCGGTCGCGATCATGATGCTGCTCATCCTGCACGTGATCGAGGATCCGCGGGCGGTTGTATCGAGGCTGCTTGAGGCCGTGCCGTCCGGCAGCTACCTGACGGTCTCGGTCCCGGCCAGCGACATCCAGGCCGAGACCAGCGCCGCCGCCGCCCGTCGCGTGAACGAGAACATGCCCGGCACCTTCAACCTCCTCAGCCACGCGGAGGTGGCGCGACTCTTCGACGGGCTTGAGCTGCTCGAGCCGGGCATCGTCCCGGCCAACCACTGGCGCCCTGGGCCAGACGGTCCCCAGCCGGCCCGCGACCTTCCGTGCTACGTGGGCGTCGGCCGCAAGGGGTAAGGGCCGACGGCGGAGGAAACCGCCGGTCATCCTGGCTCTTCCGCTTCCCTGGTCGGGCTTGCACCAAGAACGGCGAGCACCGCCCATCCTGATCGGTGGCCGGCGTCCCGGCACTAATCGCGATGTTCGTGGTGAGCCTCGCAAGCCCTCGGCAAGTTCTTGACGGCCGGGGGCTTCGCCGTTCCGGGGGCGAGATCGCAGGTCACTCTGTCTTCTTGATGGGGTGAGTGACGGGATTCGAACCCGCGACACCCAGGACCACAACCTGGTGCTCTGCCAACTGAGCTACACCCACCATCGTCATCAGCCTCGCGGCTGCTGACAGCAGAACGCGCGCTACCTTGCAGGCATCGCGCGACTTACCAAAGTATAGCCATCAACGCGGGTGCTGCGCTCGGGTCCGCGGCCCGTCTTGCCTGGCTCACCCGCCCTGTCTCGGCTGCCTAGCTCGCCTTGTTGGCGAACCGCGCGGCGATCTCCCGTGCGGTCGGCGAGTCCGGACCCGGCTGCGGAACGAACACGGCCTCACGGTAGTACCGCAGCTCCTGCACGCTCTCGGTGATGTCCGCCAGCGCCCGGTGGCCGCCGTGCTTGGACGGCGAGGCGAAGTACGCTCGCGGGTACCAGCGCCGGGCGAGCTCCTTGATCGAGGACACGTCGATCATTCGGTAGTGCAGGTGGGCGTCAAGCTCCGGCATGTCGCGGGCGATGAACCAGCGGTCGGTCGCGATCGAGTTGCCGCACAACGGCACCTTGCGCGGCTCGGCCACATGCTGCTTGACGTAGCTCAACACGATCTCGGTCGCCTCGGCCAATGAGACCCCGCCAGGCAGGTCCGCGAGCAGACCCGAGGTGGTGTGCATGTCGCGCACCACGTCCTTCATCTGGTCAAGTGCCTCGGCCGGCGGCTTGATGATCACGTCAACGCCCGCGTCGAGGAGATTCAGTTCCGCGTCGGTCACCAGGCACGCGACCTCGATCAGCGCGTCGTGCTCGATGTCGAGCCCGGTCATTTCACAGTCGATCCATACCAGCCGGTCGTTCATTCCATTAAGATTACGCGCTTCTTCATCTCTAACGCTTCCACGATTCCCCTCAGCTCCACGCGGCGGTGCTCCCGATCGCGCGGGACGGCCGGCCGCGGCGAGGCCGGGTCGCGCCGCGTGACCCCGTGGTCGCGTCTCGTGGTCGCGTCCCGTGGTCGCACCGCGTGGTCGCATCGCGTGGGTCGCATCGCGTGGTCGCATCGCGTGGTCGCATCGCGTGGTCGCATCGCGTGGTCGCATCGCGTGGGTCGCAGCAGTCGTGCGCCATAGCTGTCACGGCGGTTTGTCAGCGCTGCGTCATAGCTGTCACGGCGGTTTGTCAGCGCTGCGTCAGAGGTGTCGCTATTGCGACAGCAATGTGACATCGAGTAGCGAGAGGGGGCGACAGCAATGTGACATCCAGTAGCGGGAGGCAGGGCGGTGATGTGACAGTGAGTAGCAAGTGGTGCGAGCAGCGATCTGAGATCGAGTAGTGGGGGGCAGGAGGCGGGACAGCGATGTGACATCGCGTATCGGGGGTGGGGAGAGCGATGGGAAGGGTGGGAGTTTGCTCGGGACATGGTTCTGCTATAGAAGTATAAGTAGTTCTGTAGCAGAGCTAGTTAGAGGTAATGCCGGCCAGCTTGGGGGGCTAATTCATGGTGATGCTGCTGCGCGAGCCGGCCCGGCCCGCGTTCGTGCGAGAGCATCGGCTGGCGCCGTGGCTCGCGGTCGGCACGGTCTGCTTCGGCGCGTTCATGGGCCAGCTCGACGCGAGCATCGTGACCGTTGCCTTCCCGTCGCTGCAGCGGCAGTTCGGCACCCACCTGGCGGCCGTGCAGTGGGTATCGCTGGCCTACCTGCTCGCGCTCATGGCGCTGCTCGTCCCGGTGGGCCGCTGGTCGGACCGGGCCGGCCGGAAGCTGTTCTACCTGTACGGGTTCATCGTGTTTACCGGTGCCTCGGCGGCCTGCGGGCTCGCGCCGACCCTGGGGACCCTGATCGCCTTGCGGGTTGTTCAGGCAGGCGGGGCGGCGATGCTTCAGGCCAACAGCGTGGCGCTGGTCGTGACGAGCGTGCCCGCGACCAGGCGGCGCGCCGCCCTGGGCATCCAGGCGGCGGCCCAGGCGGTCGGGCTCGCGTCGGGGCCGGTGACTGGCGGCCTGCTTGTCGCGTCGGCCGGCTGGCGCTCGGTCTTCTTCCTCAACGTCCCGGTGGGCGTGATCGCCATCGCGGCGGGGGTCTGCCTGCTGCCCCGTACCCGCGGCCTCGCGAGGAGCGGCGCGACTGACGCCGACGTGGCCGGCCTGCGGCAGCCGGGCAGGCAGCAGACCGACCTGGCCGGGATGGCGCTGCTGGCAGCCGCGTCAACGGCGGGGATGCTGGCCGTCTCGGCGCTGTCCGGATTGCGCTGGCCGATCTGGGTGGTGGCGGGCTGCGCCCTGGTCGCCGCGACGGCAACCGCGGCGCTGTGGCGTCATGAGCACCGCACCGCAGCCCCATTGCTCGACTTCCCCGCGCTGCTCGCGTCCGGGGCGGGCCGGGCACTGGGCGGCGCGCTGTGCTCCTATCTCGTGCTTTTCGGCCCGCTTGTGCTCATCCCGCAGGCGGTTACCGCGGCTGGCGGCAGCGCCTTGCGAGCGGGACTGCTGCTCACGGCGCTGCCGGCTGGATTCGGCCTGACCGCCGCGATAGCCGACCGCGTCCTCGGGCCGCGCTGGACCAACCGGGTGCGCTGCCTGGCCGGCGCCACCCTGGCGGCGGGCAGCGCCGCCATCCTGGCGGCCTTCGTCAGGCACCTGGCCGGTCCGGGCTCGGAGGCGGCCTGCGTGGTCCTGCTCGGACTGCTCGGTGCAGGCCTTGGGCTGTACACTCCAGCCAACAACGCCGAGATCATGGCGGTGCTCCCGGCCAGGGACGCGGCGACCGCAGGCGGGATGGTGAACATGACCCGAGGAATCGGGACCGCGCTTGGCGTGGCCGCCGTGACGCTGGGACTGAACGTCGCCAGGCTCACCGGGCACTCTGGTGCCGGGCCGGCCCTCTCGATGGGGCTGCTAGCCGTGGCCGGGGCGCTGGCCGCAATGTCGGGTGCGGGCGCGACGGGCGCCACGAGGTGACCTCGCGGGGCTTGAGCCGCCCCGGCCGTGACGCAGCCATCAGGGCGGAGGGCCTGGCCGACGGGATCGCGCGGCTGCGCCGCGCGCTGCGCCGCGGCGCGCGGGTCGCCGATCCGGTTAACACCCTGGCGGTCGCTCAGCTGGAACTGCTCGGCGCGCTGGCCGAGCATCCTGGCGCCCGCCCGGGCCAGCTGGCTCGGCAGCTGAACATGCGCCCGAACACGGTGACAACGATCGTCAACGCGCTCACCTCCCTGGGAATGGTCGCCCGGGTAGCCGCGGCTGACGATCGCCGGGCGGTCGAGCTTTCCGTCACCGAGGCCGGGCGGAGGGCGGTCCTTTCCTGGCAGGCGACCAACGCCGCGGTGCTGAACCTCGCCCTTTCGACGCTGCCTGCCAGCCAGCAGCGGGCGCTGACCGCAGCGGTCCCTGCCCTGGACGCCCTGGCGCTGGCGATCGACCGGCTGGCGGACACCCGCATGTCGGCGGAGGGCGACTCGCTCGCCCCCCGGCACGGGGTGGCAGAGTAAGCCGAACTACGGTTTGAGCAGTGCCCTTTTGGTGTATCTGTACGTATAAGGGTCAGAGTTACTTAGTTAGCGTTACCAAACGGTGAGATTGCACGAATGACCCTGGCCCGTGCCCGCGGGCCGGGTTGGCGGAGGTCTCATGGGCCGCGGAGAAGTACCGGGAAGCGAGAACGGCCTCGCAACCGAGCAGGGCCTCACCCCCGAGCAGGGTGGCAAGTCCCTGTCCGCGCGGGAGTCGGAGATCATGTCGCTGATCGCCGATGGCCACACCAACGGCGAGATCGCCTCGTCCTTGTTCCTCGCGGAGAAGACGGTGAAGAACCACGTCCGCTCCATCTACTCCAAGCTCGGCGTCCGCTCCCGGCCTGCCGCCATCACGCACTGGCTAGCGTCCCACGCTGCCGCCCACAGGGCGACGCACGCCACCTAGGCTGAGGGCACGCGACAGCAGCACACACGCAACGCGCCGAAGCGCGGACGGTGCGTAAAGACCGCGCTGGCCTGCGGCTTAGACTGGTGATGAGCAGGTCACTCCCAGGTGACCTTCAGGTTTCTCCCAGTGAGCCGGGACATCATTGAGTTCATGAGCATGCCGAGCACTGAAACGCGACAGCAGCCTGACGCGAGGCTGCTGGTGGTCGAGGACGAGCCAAATATCCTCGAGCTCCTGTCGGCGAGCCTGCGCTACGCGGGCTTCGACGTTGTCACCGCGTCCGCTGGTACCGAGGCGGTCCAGGCGGCCCAGCGGCACCGGCCCGACCTCATCGTGCTCGACGTGATGCTCCCGGACATGGACGGCTTTGACGTGATCCGGCGGCTTCGCGGCGGCGGCACCCGGATCCCCGTGGTGTTCCTGACCGCTCGCGACGCCACTGACGACAAGGTGCGGGGGCTGACCCTCGGCGGCGATGACTACGTCACCAAGCCGTTCTCGCTTGAGGAGGTCATCGCCCGCATCCGGGCCGTGCTGCGCCGCACCCGTGGCGACGGCGTCGAGCCGACCCCCCGGCTTAAGTTCGCGGACCTGGAGCTCGACGAGGAGAGCCACGAGGTCTGGCGAGGCGGTGGCCAGATCCAGTTGTCGCCGACCGAGTTCAAGCTCCTGCGCTACTTCATGAGCAACGCCAACCGCGTCCTTTCCAAGATGCAGATACTCGACCATGTATGGGACTACGACTTCCGTGGAGACACCGGGATCGTCGAGTCTTACGTCTCGGTGCTGCGCCGCAAGATCGACACGAAGGAGCCTCGGCTTATCCACACGCTGCGCGGCGTCGGATACGTTCTGCGGCTCCCGGCAGCGTAGGAGCAGGTTTCCCGGCATGACTCCGGACGCAGCCAACGCTCCGGACGAGCCGGAGATCCTGGACAGCCATCCCTACGATTCCGCGCCACCACCGCCGGGCCGGTCGGGTTTCCGGCTGAGCTCGTTTCGCGGCCTGTCCGAGCGCACCCCGCTGCGCACCAAGCTGATCGCGGCGGTGCTGGCGCTGGTCATCATGGCGCTGGTGGCGATCAGCGCGTCCAGCGTCCTTATCCTGCGGCCGTTCCTGTACTCCCAGCGGGACAACGACCTGACCCGTGAGCTGAGCATCACTCAAGCTCGGCTCGCGACCACTCATCAGTCGATCACCCAGGGCATGGTCTACCCGGACAACGGCTTCATCGTCGCGGTCCAGCAGCCGGGCAAGCAGCTGACTGGCTCCTCTCCGTCCGGCGGCTTTCCTGGCACTCCCAACTCGCAACAGCAACAGGACGTGCCGGTCCTGCCCACGAACAACTGGACGAACTCAAGCAGTCCAGTGCTGGCGACCGAGCCGGCGCAGCAGGGCGGGGACACGTGGCGGGTCATCGGCCTCAGCGTTCCGGTCTCCAACAACAGCAGCGGAGCGCAGTCCAGCGCGCCCCTGATCGTGGCGGTGGACCTCGGCCGGGTCAGCTCGGAGATCCAGCGCCTGATCACCATCGAACTGAGCGTGGGCGCGGCGATCGTGATCGTCCTTGCGATCGCGGGCGTGGGCGTGGTCCGGGCCAACCTGCGCCCGCTCAACGACATCGAGCTGACCGCCGGGCAGATCGCCGCGGGGCACCTCAATCACCGCATCCCCGAGCGGGACGAGCGCACCGAGATCGGCAGCCTCGGCCGGTCGCTGAACGCCATGCTCGGCCAGATCGAGACGGCCTTCCACGCCCGGGAGGAGTCCGAAGAGGCGGCGCGCCGGTCGGAGGAGCGGATGCGGCGGTTCATCGCCGACGCGAGCCACGAGCTGCGGACCCCGCTCACCACGCTGCGCGGCTTCGCCGAGTTCTACCGGCAGCGCGGCGGGGTCGCGCCCGGTGGCGGCACAGCGCCGGGTGGCATGACACCGCAGGAGCTAGACCGGCTCATGCACCGGCTGGAGTCCGAGGCGGCCCGGATGGGACTGCTCGTGGAGGACCTGCTGCAACTGGCCCGGCTTGACCAGCAGCGGCCGCTGGACATGGGCCTGGTCGACCTCCTTTCCCTCGCGGCCGACTCCGTGCAGGACGCGCGAATCGTTGACCCGGACCGCACGATCGACCTCACCGTTGCGCCCGGCGCCGCCTTCCTCGTCGAAGGCGACGAGGCGAGGCTGCGACAGGTCATCGGGAACCTGGTCACCAACGCCCGGGTCCACACGCCCAAGGAGGCGTCCATCACGGTCGCGATCGCGTCGGGCAGCCTGGAATCCGGCACCCCCGCGGTGGTGCTCGACGTAATCGATGACGGCCCCGGCATGACGGCCGAGCAGGCACGGCACGTCTTCGAGCGCTTCTATCGCGCCGACCAGGCCCGCGGACGGACCTCTGGCGGCACCGGGCTTGGGCTGGCCATTGTCGCCAGCCTCGTGCAAGCGCACGGCGGCGAGGTCTCCCTGCACACCGAGCCGGGCCAGGGCGCCGACTTCCGGGTCAAGCTTCCGCTCTCCCCCGACGCGATGACCTCGGACGAGGACTCCGGCGCTGACGGTAGCGCCGACGGCGACTTCAGCGCGCTACCCCACGACGTCAGCTAGCTGGGCAACCAGGCTCGGCATCGCCTCCTGGAGCATGTCCAGGACCCGGCCGTACTCCACCGGGTTCCCGCCGTAGGGGTCAGGAACGTCGGCACCGGCCAGACCGGCCACGTCACCGAACAGGCGGAGGCGGATGGAGTGGGACTGGTCCGTTCTGGATGGGGGGCCGTGGTCTTTGGTCGTGGCAAGGACCCTGAGTGCCTCCAGATTGCTGGAGTCCATGGCCAGGACCAGGTCGCGGTCCGGTAGCCAGGCGGGATCGAACTGGCGGGCGCGGTGCGCCTCGCCGTCCAGGCCGCGCCAGGCGAGGGCACCGCGGGCACGGGAGCTCATCGGCTGCCCCACGTGCCACCCGGCTGTCCCGGCACTGTCCACCGAGACCTTGCCGGCCAGGCCCGCCACGGCCAGCTGGGCACGCAGCACGACCTCGGCCATCGGGGACCGGCAGATGTTGCCGAGGCAGACCAGGCAGACTCGGTACGGCCCGAAGGACTCGCGCGGGGGCGGGAGCGGGGAGCTTGCTTGCGCAGGGGGCATGCCACCAGCATGTCGCATGTCGCGGCTTTTGCCAGGCTTGTCAGGTGTGCGCCGAGCCTTCCGCCCTGGCCCGCGGTGGCCTGCGGTGGCCCGCCTGCCCCGATTCGCAAGACTGGCGGTTCCTTGCTAAAGTCTGGGTGTTCGCGAGACAAGCGAGATGCGCCGCTAGCTCAATTGGCAGAGCAGCGGACTCTTAATCCGCGGGTTCGGGGTTCAAGTCCCTGGCGGCGCACCCGGTCTGACCTGGGGTTTCACGACTCCAGGTCATTTTTTATGTGT
>Ga0335075_10001439_pt1 | contig 39285 bp, 35 predicted proteins | sample Lox_Sample_24_FD_206723 | JGI IMG/M metagenome (GOLD analysis project Ga0335075, IMG submission 206723) | Soil microbial communities from Loxahatchee National Wildlife Refuge, Florida, United States - Lox_Sample_2.4 | ecosystem: Environmental > Terrestrial > Soil > Wetlands | place: USA... | reverse complement strand
CCGCAGGCGTCCCCTGCGGCCCACTGAACAACGTCGCCGAGGTGATGGAAGACCCGCAGGTCCTCGCCCGCAACATGATCGTGGAGTCGCTAGATCCCGACATGGGGCCCATCCGCATGCAGGGCAACCCGATCAAGCTTTCGGCGCACGAAGACGCCCGCGCCCGCCGCGCGGCACCCGATCTCGATGCGGATCGTGCAGCGATCCTGAAAGACTTGGGATTGGGCTGAAATGACCCGCGACAGGATCATCTCGTTGATTTTTGCGATTGCTGCTGTCGCGATAATCGTCGGGGTTCTTGAGCGGTCAGTACAACCTCACGATCCGTGCGCTGATTTCATGGAAAACGGGCCACACGGGAAACCTCCGAAAGGTTGCATCATCGTGCCCTGAAGCGCTGGGTTTCCGCGAACATATTTGGGGTGAAATTGGGCGACCCAATCCCTACAATAAGTCTATGCCCTTTGAATCGAGTTTTTCATGAGCGGTTATGGCGACCGCTATCGCGATCCGTTGGACGAGGCGTTCGGTGAACCCGAAACGCCGCGCGAAGTCGCGCCGCAACGGGAGCCGCCGTATCTCGCTGGCCTGAACAAGGAACAGCGCGAGGCGGTTGAGGCGACGGACGGCCCGGTGCTGGTGCTGGCCGGCGCGGGCACGGGCAAGACGCGGGTGCTGACCACGCGGCTCGCCCACATCCTCGCCACGCGCAAGGCGTGGCCGGGGCAGATATTGGCCGTCACCTTCACCAACAAGGCGGCGCGCGAGATGAAGGAGCGTATCGGCGCGCTGATCGGCGGTGTGGTCGAGGGGATGCAGTGGCTGGGCACGTTCCACTCCATCGGCGCGAAGATTTTGCGCCGTCATGCGGAACTCGCCGGGCTCAAATCCAACTTCACCATTCTCGACGCCGACGATCAGCTGCGCCTGATGAAACAAATTCTTCAGGCGAACAATGTCGATGAGAAGCGCTGGCCCGCGCGCACGCTTGCCGCGATGATCGACGAGTGGAAGAACAAGGGTCTGACGCCGGAGCTTGTGCCGGAAGGCGAAGGCCACGGCTTCGCGTTCGGTAAGGGGCGCGAATTCTATCGCCAGTATCAGGAGCGGCTGAAGGCGCTGAACGCCGCGGACTTCGGCGACCTGCTGCTCGACACGCTCACCATTCTGCGCACGCAGCCGGAAATCCTCGCCGACTATCGCGACCGCTTCAAATACATGCTGGTGGATGAGTATCAGGACACCAACGTCGTGCAGTATCTGTGGCTGAAGCTGCTCGCGACATCGACAGGAAATGTCTGCGTCGTCGGCGATGACGACCAGTCGATCTATGCGTGGCGCGGCGCGGAGGTGGAGAACATCCTGCGCTTTGAGCGCGATTTCCCCGGCGCGAAAGTGATCCGCCTCGAGCGCAATTATCGCTCCACGCCGGCGATCCTCGGCGCGGCCTCGGGCCTGATCGCGGCGAACAAGGGTCGCCTCGGCAAGACGCTGTGGACCGAGGGCGATCACGGGGAAAAGATCCGCGTGCAGGGCGTATGGGACGCGGAGGAAGAAGCGCGCAACATCGCGAGCGACGCGGAGGATCTGCATCGCCAGAACAATGCTTTTGGTCAGATGGCGATTCTGGTGCGCGCGTCGTTCCAGATGCGCGAGTTTGAAGACCGGTTCATATCGCTCGGCCTGCCCTATCGTGTGATCGGCGGGCCGCGCTTCTATGAGCGCGCGGAAATCCGCGATGCGCTCGCCTATCTGCGGCTTGTGGCGCAGGGCGACGACGACCTCGCCTTCGAGCGCATCGTCAACAAGCCCAAGCGCGGCATCGGCGATGCGAGCGTACAGGCGCTACACAAATATGCGCGCGCGCAGCGTCTGCCATTGCTCGCGGCAAGCGGCGAGATCGCGACGACCGACGAACTGCCGCCGAAAGCGCGCAAGGCGCTGGCCGAACTCAGCGTGAACTTCGCGCGCTGGAGCGAAACGGCGAAACACCTGCCCCACACCGAAGTGGCGGAGATGGTGCTCGACGAAAGCGGCTATACCGACATGCTGAAGGCCGACAAATCGGCGGAGGCGCCGGGGCGGCTCGAGAACCTGAAGGAATTCGTGCGCTCGATGGAATCGTTCGAGTCGCTCTCCGCGTTCCTTGAGCACGTCAGCCTCGTGATGGAGATCGCGCAGGACGAAAGCGGCGACCGCATCAACCTGATGACCTTGCATGCCGCCAAGGGCCTCGAATTCGACACCGTGTTCCTGCCCGGCTGGGAGGAAGGTCTGTTTCCGTCACAGCGCACGATGGACGAGAGCGGCCTCGCGGGCCTCGAAGAAGAACGCCGCCTCGCCTATGTCGGGCTGACGCGCGCGAAGAAGCGCATCCGCGTATCGTTCGCCGCGAATAGGCGCGTGCATGGCAACTGGCAGAGCGCACTGCCGTCGCGGTTCATCTCCGAACTGCCGCAGGATCACGTCGATATGGTCTTGGACGAAGGCTTCTATGGCGGCAATGCCGGCTTCCGCGACAACGCCAACGCGCAGGAATTCGCCAGCACCTACGACAGTCCTGGCTGGCGCCGTGCACAGGCGAACCGCGCCAACGCGAGCAGTTCCTACCGCACGCGTCCGCCCACGATCGAAGCGCAGGCCTATTCGATTCAGACCAGCGACCCCTCCGCCACCCAATTCGCGCGCGGCGAACGCATCTTCCACCAGAAATTCGGCTACGGCCGCATCACCCACGTCGAAGGCAACAAACTCACCGTCGACTTCGACAAGGCGGGCGAGAAGAAAGTGATCGACCAGTTCGTGCAGAGGGCTTAGTCAAACAGAGGCTTGCGCACTACCCCATCAAAATAGAAATCCGCCCGATGATAGCGAACGTAGTCGAGGATGCCCTCATTTATCGCGTTCGCTCGCTCAATACTGCTGAACTGATCGTCCAGATCATCGAAATCCGCCCTTGTCGCGTGCAATTGATGCAACCTCTCCTCGCGATCGGACGAAGGCGTACCGCCGAGGCGCAGTGCTGACTCAAGGACAAGCGCAGCGACATCGGGAAGGTCTGCTTCTTCAAATCCTTCCAGTGCATTGCGCCACACAATGCCCGTCGAGTTCGAGTAGAACTGATGATGACCGCCATTGTTCACCTCAGCGAGATACCAGAGCATTGCGTGAGTCAATCTTTGAGGCTTGGAAAAGGTCTGAAGGCTTGATGCGTACGATTTGGCACCATTATAGATATCGACGGTCCACCAAACGGGATCAATCATTTTCATCGGGTCGTCGCCGTCGAGCGTAGCATCGTCTACACGCACACGGACGTCCTTCCACCTCGTCATGTTGCGCTGTCTTCCCGTGGCAAATAGTCCAGCAGCTATAGTTCATCATGAACCTGCTCGCCTGGAAAGCGGATAGCTTGATCAGGCAGAATTGCGGTGCTTGGCAATCTGCATTCCGCCCGATAAAACCCGCGCCCACTTCACACAGGAGGCGAACATGCGCCGCAACAATCAGGACCATAGCTTTTGAATCGATGAGCAAGCGCCGGAGGGGATTTTAACAGCGAGACGCAGGTCAAACGCGGCGCGCGTGTCGTCCACGGCGACAAGGAGCTGGTCGAGAAGCTCGGCCGTAACGATCCCTGCCCGTGCAATTCCGGCAAGCGCTACAAGCATTGCTGCATCGCCAAGCGATGCTTTTGTTGACCGGGACTATTATTTCCGCGAATGAACGGCGGCACCTCGTCACGGATTGTCCGTGACGAGGCTTCCCGCCGATTGCGAGCCATGAGCCTGAACCCACCTCTCTGGAAAGCCTCCGTGCCCGCGACCAAGGCGGAGGCGCAGGATATTGCGGCGGCGTTTGAGCTGGGCACCGAGCCGCAGGCGATCCTGATCAACGAGGAGCCGTTCGACGATGCGGCGATGGTCGAGGCGCTGTATGTCGCGATGCCGGATGGCGATCTGCTGACCAAGCTCGCAGGCCGTGCGGTGCATGTCGCACTGTTGCCGGATGTGGATTGGATCAAGCTATCCCAGGAAGGTCTGCCGCCGGTGCGCGCGGGGCGGTTCTTCGTCTACGGCGCGCACGATGCGGGCACTGTTCCGCATGGCGTGATACCGATCAGGATCGAGGCGGGACTCGCCTTCGGCACCGGGCATCACGAGACGACCGCGCTGTGCCTGCGCGTGCTGAGCGATCTCGCCAAACGCCGCCGCTTCGACAATGTGCTCGATCTCGGTTGCGGCACGGGCCTGCTTGCGATCGGCGCGGTTAAGCTGTGGCGCAAACCGGTGCTCGCCTCCGATATCGATGTCGTCGCAGTCGATGTGACGAAGGAGAACGCGCGCGCGAACAGCGTGGCGCCGATGGTCCGCGCGCTTACCGCCGATGGGCTCACGCATCCAGCACTCGCAAAACAGGCGCCCTACGACCTCATCATCGCGAACATCCTCGCTGGACCGCTCACACAGCTCGCGCCCGATATCGCGCGCGCGCTCGCGCCGGGTGGGATCGCCGTCTTGTCCGGCCTTCTGGAATGGCAGGAGAATCTGGTCGTCAGCTTCTATCGGCCGCAGGGCCTGATCCTGCGCGGCATCCGGCGCCAGAGCCACTGGTCGGCGGTGACGCTTGAGAGGCCGCTCGCACGCGCCTAGGCTATCCCCAATTCTCGGAGGGGCTCATCATGGCACGTGCAGATTTGCTCAAATATGCGTTGATCGTTTTCGGCATCGTCTTCTGTCTGATCTATCCGCTCTCGATCGTGTGGCCGTCTGGGTGGGCGTGGCACGAAGGTGCTCCGTACACGAACGACTATTTCATGATGATCGTCGGCGTGTACGCGACGCTCGGACTGTTCCTGATCCTGGCGTCGCGCAATCCGGCGGCGAACGGGAGCCTGATCATGTTCACCATCGTCTCCAGCCTCGTGCACGCCGCAATCATGGCGTGGCAGGCACTGCAGATGCCGGAGCATATGGGCCATCTTTATGGCGATGTTCCGGGCCTGGTCGCGGTGGCGGTGGTGCTCTATCTGCTGCGGCCCGCCAACGCCTGAGAATCCACCCTCCCCTTGAGGGAGGGTCGAAAAATCCGAGCGTAGCGAGTATTTTTCGGGGTGAGGTTTGGTGCAAACTGTACCCCTCCCCGAAATTTGCTTGCGCAAATTTCGACCCTCCCTCAAGGGGAGGGTGGAAACTTTGGTACGTCAGAAAACGAGAACCCCGCCATGGACAAAACCGCCTCTTTCCAGTCTTTCGACGACGTTTCCGATGCCGCGACCTGTGCGCCGCGGCTGGCCGCCTTGCGCGCCGAACTGGCGAAGCGCGGGCTGGACGGGTTCGTCGTGCCGCATTCCGACGAGTATCAGAGCGAATACCTGCCGGCGTGCAATGAGCGCCTGGCCTGGCTGACAGCGTTCACGGGATCGGCCGGTGCGGCGGTGGTGCTGAAGGATAAAGCGGCGGTGTTCGCCGACGGGCGCTACACCGTGCAGGTGCGCCAGCAGACCGACACCAAACTGTTCGATCCGCGCGATCTCGTTGAGGAAGGCCCGAATGCGTGGCTGGAAGCGAACGCGGCGAAGGGCGCCAAGATCGGGTTCGATCCATGGGTGCATTCCGCGGCCAGCGCCGACGCGCTGCGCATGTCGGTGGAGCGCGCGGGTGCTGTGCTGGTGCCGGTCGACGGCAATCCCATCGATACCGTTTGGCAGGGCCGTCCTGCGGCGCCGACGGCGAAGGCCGTGCCGCACGCGATGAACCTTGCCGGTGAGAGCGCAGAGTCGAAGCGCACGCGCATCGCCGAAGACGTGAAGAAGCTCGGCGCCGATGCCGCGATCGTCAGCATGGCGGATTCGATCTGCTGGCTGCTCAACATGCGCGGCGGCGACACCCCGCATACGCCGTTCGTGTTGTCTTATGCGATCCTGAGTTCCGACGGCTCGGTCGATCTGTTCATGGATGGCCGCAAATCGTCGCCCGAACTGCTCAAGCACTTCGGCAACGCCGTGCGCGTGCGCGAGCCGAGCGAATTCAACGCCGCACTCGACGCGCTGAAGGGCAAAACCGTTGTTGCCGATGCGAATATGACGGCCGCGGCGGCATTCATGCGCCTTCACACCGCCGGCGCTACGATCAAGCGCGGCGTCGATCCGTGCCAGCTGCCCAAGGCGTGCAAAAATCCGGTCGAAATCGAAGGCGCGCGCAAGGCGCATGTGCGCGACGGCGCGGCGCTGACCAAGTTCCTCGCCTGGATGGCGCGCGAGGCGCCGAACGGCGAACTCACCGAGATCGAGGCGGCCAAGACGCTGGAAGGCTATCGCCGCAAGGAAGGCTCGCTGACCGATCTGTCGTTCGATTCCATTTCCGGCGCGGCGCCGCACGCCGCCCTGCCGCATTATCGTGTGACGACGTCGAGCAACCGCAAGATCAACAAGAACGAGATCTATCTGATCGACTCCGGCGGCCAGTATCCCGACGGCACCACCGACGTGACGCGCACGATGATCGTGGGCACACCGACCGCGGAGATGAAGGACCGCTTCACCCGCGTGCTGAAAGGCCATATCGCGCTCGCCACCATCCGCTTTCCCGAAGGCACGACGGGTGCCGCGCTCGACGCGCATGCGCGCAAGCCGCTGTGGGATGTGGGTTGCGATTACGATCACGGCACCGGCCACGGCGTCGGTTCGTATCTCTCGGTGCATGAGGGGCCGCAGAACATCTCCAAGCGGCCAGTGCTGCAATCGCTGAAGCCCGGCATGATCTGCTCCAACGAGCCAGGCTATTACAAGGAAGGCGAATACGGCATCCGCATCGAGAATTTGATTGTGGTGACGGACGCCAAGCCCGTGCCCGGCGGCGATCCGCAGCGCAAGTTCATGGAGTTCGAGACCATCACGCTCGCCCCCATCGACAGCGACCTGATCGAGCCGAAACTCCTGACCGAAGACGAACGCGCTTGGTTCAACGCCTACCACAAGCGCGTGCGCGAAACCCTGTCGCCGCTTGTCGACGACGAAACGCGTGCGTGGTTGGAGAAGGCGACGCGGGAGATTTAAATCGTGGGGTTTAGGATCTGCTGGCTCGGCTTTTCAGGGAAGAGAAAGGCTGACGTTCTCGGCGCATTGCGCGCAAAAGATACTGGGCTATTGGACGAGGCCAATGAAAGCCCAATGTCGATAGCGCGCTTACCGAATAATTGGACTATTATTTGGCTCAACCGCTTCGATCATCCGCTCGCGAGCGAGGCATCCATTCAATCGCTTTCCAAGAACTGCACATTGGTGACGGCCCATGTGAACGAAAGCACAATGTTTTCTTCCACCCAGCTTCATGCAAACGGCGCGCAGCTATGGTCGATAACGCACAGCGCCAAAGAGGGGATGTACAACCTTCAAACCAGTGGCACTTTGCCAGAGTTCTATTCAGAAATCAGCGCACGATTGACTGGTAAGCAAGACCAAAACGGTGGAGACAAAAGCAAAGTTGATTACATTTTCGACGTGCCCGTGGAAGTCGCTAAATCGGTCTGCGGTTACCGATACAATCTCTGCCGCTACGATTGGGGTGAACCTTACTTCACCACCCTGCGAGAACTTGGTCCTAGTGCTAGCTGGCAGTTTTGGAGGAAGTGATGAAGCGGGACCAGAATTTGAGGGCTGGCACCGTTCATCGCCTCTCGCTCGACAGCGCAGTGCTGAAGACGAACATGCTCGGCGATCCGACGAACCGGGTCATCGATGTCTATGTGCCACATGGGCATGACGGCAAAGGCCTGCCGCTGCTGGTCGATCTCGTCGGGTTCACCGCAGGCGGGCCGGCGCATACGAACTGGAAGAATTTCGGCGAGAACGCGCCGGAGCGGCTCGACCGCCTGATCGCGAGTGGCGCGATGGCGCCCTGTGTCGTGGCGTTTCCGGATTGCTTCACGAAACTGGGCGGCAACCAATATGTGAACTCCGCTGCGATGGGGAACTGGGATGACTTCCTGCTGAAGGAAGCGGTGCCATTCGTCGAACAGAGATTCGGCTGCGGCGGCGCGGGCAAGCGCGGCGCGTTCGGGAAAAGCTCCGGCGGCTACGGCGCGATGGTGCATGCCCTGCTCCATCCGGATTTCTGGAGCGCGGCGGCGTCGCATTCCGGCGACATGGGTTTCCCGCTGATGTACGGCCACGAATTCGTGCCGGTGCTGCGTGCGCTGGCGAAGAGCGGTGGCGACATCGGCAAATGGATCGACGATTTCTGGGCAGCGCCGAAGATCAAAGACGCTGACGTCGGCATCATCATGATGCTGGCGCAGGCGGCGAGTTTCGACCCCGATCCGACCGCGCGCTACGGCGTGCGCCTGCCGGTGACGCTCGACACCTGCGAGTTCATCGAAGAGCGCTGGAACAATTGGCTCGCCTGGGACCCGCTGACGATGGTGAAGACGCGTGGCGCGGGGCTGAAGGCACTCAAAGGCCTCTACATCGATTGCGGCGACATCGACCAGTACAACCTCGTCTATGGCGCGCGCCGCATGCATCGCGAACTCGACAAGCTCGGCGTCGCGCACGTGTACGAGGAATTCCCCGACAACCACTCGTCCGTCGATTACCGCATGGACATCAGCCTGCCGTTTCTGGTGAAGGCATTGAGCGGTTGAGGGTGCCAAAATAAATTTTGCGATACCCCTTGAAGCGTGGCGCTCCAAACGCCATTTTTCCCAAATCCCCACGGGAGTAGAGAAAGGTCACTTCGCTGCGAAAAGCGGCGGAACGCCTGTGCTTTTTCGCGCGTCTCGTCATGGCCGGGCTTGTCCCGGCCATCCATGATCTCAAGCGATGGGCTTCTGGAAAATGGGTGGCCGCCACAAGGGCGGCCATGACGGTCTGAGTTTCCGAAAATGCGACCTAAGAGACCGGCGGAGCCATGCCCGAAACACGCCATCGCTTCTGTATGTTTTGCGTATAGAAGTTCTGTACGCCTCACCGCCGCTTCAGCGACTCCGCGACGGTCAACGCGACGCCGATGAGCGCAATCGTGGTGGCGAGTTCGGTCCAGCGGAATGACGTCGGCTCCGTCATCAGCGTCGGCACGAACACCAGCGGAATGAAGAGAGCGTACATCAACGCCGCCAGATGCGCGGCAAGGCGCGCCTGTATGCCGGTGATGATCGCGACGCCGGCCATGATGTGGAACACGCCGGTCGCATAGGCCCAGAGTTCCTGGCTCGGCGGCAGCCATTTCGGGATCAGCGGCGCGGTGAGACTCATGTAGACGAAATGCGCACCGCCGAAGAACACCGCGCTGGCGCCGAAAACGATTTGCGCCACCCGCGTCAACCGCGCGGCGCGTAGAGCATCCATATCTGCAATGGCCGCATGGATGATCACTGCGCCTGCAACGATCGACAACGGCTCTGCAGCACCGAAATAGGCGCCGTACACCGTGGCGTTCTCTACGATCACGCGTCCGTTTTCGAGGAGGAAGACGATGAGCCCGTAATAGGCGATGAGCGCCATCGACGCCCAGCGGATCGTCCTGCGCCATTCAAGCCCCGCACCGGCAACAAGCATGAACGCCGCCGCGGCATAGGCGAGCGCGGTGCGTTCGGGAAACCATTTCGGGACCGGCTGCCCGGAAACGAAATCGCCCCAGACGAAACCTATGACCGCAGACGCGATGATGCCGAGGCCCAGAATGCGCCAGCCGATCTCTATGCGCGTGTTGTCGTTCGCTGCCATCAATGCCTCCCGCCCAGGGAAGCCGAGCCTATCGGGATTTGCCGATGCTTTGCGGAGGCGCGCGTTCAAGATCGCGTGAGGCGGGAAGACCTAATCGTCGTCGGACTTTTTCTTCTTCTCGTCGCCGGAACCTGTGACCGCATCGGCGGCGCCGCCCACAACGCTGGTCGTGACATGCACGGTCGTGGACGCGACATCGACGGCGCCACCGACAACTGCGCTGCCGACGCTGGCGACCGCGCAACCCGAGAGAGCAAAACCCGCAAGCGCCAACGCGCTGAATGAAAGGATCTTACGCATCACATACTCCTTCGACAGACACAGCGTGACGGCAAGAGGTTAAGCAAACCTACCCGCCGATCAATTTCAGCCACGCGTCTTCGTCGATGACTTTGACGCCGTGCTTCTGCGCATCGGTGAGCTTGGAACCCGCGCCCGGGCCGGCAACGACAAGGTCAGTCTTCGCCGATACGGACCCCGACACCTTGGCGCCCAGGGATTCCGCGCGCGCCTTGGCTTCCTGCCGTGTCATCTTCTCCAGCGAGCCGGTGAAAACGACGGTTTGGCCAACGACCGGGGAACCCGATGTCTTCGGCGCGGCGAGCGGAACGACCTCGACCTCTTTCAGCAGATTGTTCACGAGCTTGCGGTTGTGCGGTTCGTCGAAGAAATCCTTGATCGCCTCGGCCAATACTTCGCCGACACCGCCGATCTCCTGAAGTTCCTCGACCGCGCCCTTGCCTTCCATCGCTTCGATGAAGGCATCGATGCTTTTGTAGTTGCGCGCAATCAGGCGCGCATTGGTCTCGCCGACATGGCGTATGCCGAGCGCGTTGATGAAACGATCCATCGCGATCTTCCGTCGCGCCTCGATCGAGCCGATGAGATTGGCGACGAGCTTGCTGTCCTCGTCGTCGTCTTTCTTGGATTTCTTCGCTTCGCCTTTGCCTTCCTTGGCGCGGCGTTCGGCGGCCTGTTCGGCGCGGCGTTCGGCCAGCGCCTTGTTCAACGCGTCCGGCTTTTTTGCCAGGCGGAAGATATCCGCCGGCTCTTTCAGAAGACCCTTGTCATGCAATGTTTCAATGTAGGTGCCGCCAAAGCCTTCGATGTCGAAGGCCAGCCGCGACACGAAATGGCGCAGCCGCTCCACGGCCTGTGCGGAGCAAATCAGCCCGCCGGTGCAGCGCCGGTCAACATCTTCCTTGCCGGTCTTCTCGTCGACCTCGCGCACCGCATGGCTGCCGCAGACGGGGCATTTGTGCGGAAACTGATAGGGCTTTGCGCTCTTCGGCCGTTTCTCCAGCACCACGCGCACGATCTGCGGGATCACGTCGCCGGCGCGCTGCACCACGACGGTATCGCCGATGCGCACGTCTTTGCGCTCGATCTCTTCCTCGTTGTGCAGCGTCGCGTTCTGCACCACCACGCCGCCGACGGTGAGTGGCTTCAGTTTGGCGACGGGCGCGAGTTTGCCCGTGCGGCCGACCTGGATATCGATATCGAGGAGTGTGGTCTCCGCCTGCTCGGCCGGGAATTTGTGTGCGATCGCCCAGCGCGGCGAACGCGACACGAATCCGAGACGTTCCTGAAGATCGAGGCGGTCGACCTTGTAGACGACGCCGTCGATGTCATAGCCCAGGCTCGCGCGCTTGCCTTCGATGTCGCGATAGAACTTCAGGATCTTCTCGGTGGTATCGCAGCGGCGCACCAACGGATTGACCTTGAAGCCCCAGGTCTTGAACGTCTGTAGCATGTCCCACTGCGTATCGGCGGGCATGTCGCTTGCCTCGCCCCAGGCATAGGCGAAAAAGTGCAGCGGCCGCGCCGCGGTCATCGCGGGATCGAGCTGGCGCACCGCACCGGCGGCCGTGTTGCGCGGATTGACGAAGAGCGGTTTGCCCTCTTTCTCCTGACGCTTGTTCAGCGCCTCGAAATCCTTGTGCGTCATGTAGACTTCGCCGCGCACCTCGAACACTTTCGGCACCTTGCCGTGGAGGCGCAGTGGAATGTCGTTGATGGTGCGCAGATTGGCGGTGATGTCCTCGCCCTCCGCGCCGTCGCCGCGCGTCGCGCCACGCACGAAGACGCCGTTCTCGTAGCGCAGCGATGCGGACAGCCCGTCGATCTTCGGCTCGGCGGTGAAAACGAGATCGTCGTCGTCCTTCTGACCGAGAAACCGGCGCACGCGCGCGACGAAATCGGCAATGTCCTCGTCGCTGAAGGCGTTGTCGAGCGAGAGCATCGGCTTGGCATGCACGACCTTCGCGAATTTCTCAGAAGGCTTGCTGCCGACGCGATGCGAGGGACTGTCGGGCCGGATGAGCGCGGGGAAGCGCTGTTCGATGGCGTCGTTACGGCGCTTCAGCGCGTCGTAATCCGCATCGCTGATCGTCGGCGCATCCTCGCCGTGATAGCGCTGATCGTTCGCCGCGATTTCGGTGGCCAGCCGCTCGAGTTCTTTCTTCGCCTCGGCCTGGGTGAGTTTTTCGACCGGCTTCATGCGCGTTTGCGGGCTTTCTTCACAGGCTGCGTCTGCGCTTCCGCGATGAGGCGGCGGGCAGCAGCGCGGGCTTCTTCTGTGACGACCGCACCGGAAAGCATGCGGGCAACTTCTTCCACGCGTTCGTCATCACTCAGGAGATCGACTTTGGTCTTGTCGCCCTTGCGCGTGATGCGGAAGTGCCGGACGGCGCGCGCCGCGACCTGCGGGGAATGGGTGACAAGCAGAACCTGTGTCGTCTGTGCCAGGCGTTGCAGGCGTTCGCCCACGGCATCGGCAACCGCACCGCCGACACCGCGATCTACTTCGTCAAATACCAGAGCAGCCGGCGGCGTCGCTTCCGACAAAGCAACTTTCAACGCGAGCGACAGACGCGCAAGCTCGCCGCCCGATGCGATACGCGTCAGCGATCCGAACGCGGTGCCTTCAACGGTCGCGATCTCGAATGCGACGCGCTCCAGACCCGACGCAGCAGCCTCTTCGTCGCTGAGCGGCGTCAAAGACGCACGGAATTTGGCGTGGCCGAGTTTCAAAGGCGCGAGCTCATTCGCGACGGAGGTTTCCAAAGACTTGGCGGCTGCCTCACGCGCTTTCGACAGCTTCGCGCCGGCGGCCCGATATGCCGTGCGCGCGGCCGCAACCGCTGCTGCGGCCTTCTTAAGCCCGGCATCGCCGCCGCCGATGGCTTCGTGCTTGGTGCGAAACTCTTCCAGAACGCGCGGCAGAGCATCCGGCTGCACACCGTATTTGCGGGCGGCGGCGCGCAGCGCGAACAGGCGCTCTTCCTTGCGCTCCAGCGTCAGCGGATCGGCATCCAGGCGCGACAGAAACGCATCCAGTTCGCGGCGTGCTTCTTCGGTCTGTGCAAAGGCCTGCTCCAGCGCGGCTTCGGCGGCGGCCAGCGCGGGCCGCGCGCTTTCGTTCATGCGCGACAGGCGTTTCAGTGCCACCGCGAGCGCGTTCTCCGCGCCGCGTTCGCCGCTCAAGGCATCCGACGCCGCAGAGACGTCTTCCGCGATCTTGGTTGCGTTCTGCAGGAGCACGCGCTCGTTGGCGAGCGCTTCTTCCTCGCCTGCTTCCGGTGCCAGCGCGGACAGTTCGTCGTACGCGGCCTTTACATACTCCGCATCGGCTGCCGCCGCCGCCGCCATGCGGCGCAGCTCGGCCTCGGCTTTGCGGGCTGCATCCAGTTCCGCGAAACGATCCGAGACCTCACGGGCAAGCGCCTCATTGCCGCCGAACGCATCGAGCAGCACCCGATGCGTCGAGACATCGAACAAGCCACGGTCGTCGGTCTGGCCATGCACTTCGAGCAACGACCCGCCGAGGTCTTTGAGCAATGCCACACCGACGGGCTCATCATTCACAAACGCGCGCGTGCGGCCGTCGCTCGCGAGCGTGCGGCGCAGGACGATCTCGTTCTCGGCGGGCAGTTCCTGCGCGCGGAGCAGCGCGAACGCCGCGTTATTCGCCGGCGGTTCGAACACGGCAGTGGCGGAGCCCTGCGCCGCGCCCGGCCGCACAGCCGCGCGCCCGCCGCCACGGCCACCGGCAGCCAGGCCTAAGGCATCGAGCAAAATGGATTTTCCGGCGCCGGTCTCACCGGTCAGCACGTTCAGCCCCGGCGCAAATTCCAGCGCTGCACTCTCGATCAGGACAATATCGCGGACCGTCAGGGCGGCCAGCATCGGCGACTCACGGAAGGATCTTCGAGAAAGCTTTGCTGATCCAGGAGGATTTGTCTTCCTCGGGTTTCATGTGATGGCCCTGAAGAAGATCGTAGGCATCCTTGTACCAGTGACTGCCCGGATAGTTGGCGCCCAGCACCGCCGCGGCCGTCTTAGCTTCGTTGTAGATGCCGAGCGCGTAATAGGCCTCGGTCAGGCGCTCCAGCGCTTCGGCGATCTGTGTGGTGCGCTGATACTGTTCGACCACGATCTTGAAGCGGTTGATCGCGCCGATATAGTCGCCGCGCACGAGGTAATAGCGTCCAACCGCCATTTCCTTGCCCGCGATATGGTCGATCGTCAGGTCGATCTTCAGCGTGGCATCACGCGCGTATTCGGTATCGGGGAAGCGCTGCACGACGTCCTGCAGCGCCACCAATGCCGCCTGGGTGTTGCCCTGGTCGCGGCCGATATCGACGATCTGCTCGTAGAGCGAAATGGCTTTCAGGTAGAAGGCGTAAGCCACTTCCTTGCTGCCCGGATGCAGCGCGATGTAGTTGTCGGCACCGGAGATCGCGTCCTGGTATTTGTTGGCGTGGTAGTAGCAATAGGCCGACATGAGCATCGCGCGGCGCGCCCACACGGAATAAGGATGCTGGCGCTCGACCTCGTCGAACTGGCGGGCAGCGCCTTCCCAATCGTCGTCGTCGATCTTTTTCCACGCATCGCCATAGATGCGGTCGATCGGACGCTCGACATATTCCGGCTCCTTGTCGGTCTTGGAACCGTCGCCGAACAATCCGTTGAGCGTGTCGCAGCCGGCCAGCGCGAGCGTCGAGCCCAGCACGAGGGTCAGAAGAACCGGACGGATGGTACGGGTGAAAGACATGCGCATGTTCCGGTTCGAGCCCTTTGACGGCGTTTCTGGACGAGGGGACGGGACCTTATGCCATTGCGGGTCAACTGCGGTCCAGTGCGCCCGGCCGCTAGCGTAAAGAACCCGGGGCCGGGAATTCTACAGGTATTACGGCAGGTTAACGGTGGTGTAATTCGCCCGCTCGGCGAACAGGCGGCGCAGGAGCTGGTTGTTCAGCGCGTGGCCGGAACGCCTGCCCTCGAACCGGGCGATGAGCGGATGTCCGGCCAGCGCCATGTCGCCCACGGCGTCCAGGATCTTGTGGCGCACGAACTCGTCCGGGAAGCGCATCAGGTTGGCGTTCAGGACCGTGTCGCCCTCGATGGCGAGGGTATTTTCCAACGAGGCGCCATGCCCACGATCCATCTTCTTGAGCGTCTCGAGTTCATGGACAAAGCCAAAGGTACGTGCCGGCGCGATCTCGCGGCGGAACGCATCGCCGGAAAACGCCAGCGCGTAGGTCTGGCGACCGATAACGGGTGTCGGAAATTCGATCTCGAAATCATATTCGAGACGATCGGACGGGACCAGCGCAGCGCTCGCATCCTTGTGCGTGACCTCGATGCGCTTGAGCACCTTGATCGCCTGGCGCGGCGCAGCCTGCTGTTTGAACCCCGCGCTTTCGAGAAGCGTCAGATAGGAAAGTGCATCGCCGTCGAGGATCGGCGGCTCCGGACCGTCGAGCGTGACAAGCAGGTCATCGACCTCTGCCATCGCCACAGCCGCCATCAGATGCTCGACGACGCCGACCTTGGCTGCACCCTTTGCGATCACCGTGCCGAGATTGGTCTCGGTCACCGCGTCGTAGAGGGCAGGAATATCCGCATTCAGGTCGCTGCGGCGAAACACGATGCCGGTTTGGGGCGCCGCCGGCGACAGCGTCATGCGCACCGCGCTGCCGGCATGCAGCGCCGTGCCTTCGGCAGTGACGGTCTTAGAAAGGGTCCGGCGGGTCATGGCGGCACCATACGCATTTTCGCAGCACCCCAAAAGCAAACAGGCCCTCTCCGCAATGGAGAGAGCCTGTCTGTCGATATCTAAGAGCGACTAGTTCGACTGACGGCGCAGGAAGGCCGGGATTTCGAACTGCTCGTCGCGCTTGTGATCCGGGAACAGGTCGGTCGCGCTGTTATCGGCCTGGCGGATCTGCTCGGCCGGTGCGGGCGAACGCGTCATCACCTGCGCATTGGCGCGCGGCGGGATGGTGGCGCGCTGAACCGGCGCGGGCGCGGGCTCCATGCGCAGATCTTCCTTCGGCTTCTTGCGCAGGAACCAGCCGCGGCGTTCCGGCTCTGCCCGGGGCTGCGGTTGCGGCTCGGGCTGACGCTGCTGGATACGCATCGGCTGCTGCGGCTGCACGACGGCGGGAAGCACTTCTTCTTCGACCATCGGCGCATCCGCACCGCCGAGGATGTAATCCTCGATCGGCGAAGGCTCGGCCTGCACGGCGTTCATTTCGGCCGCGAGGGCTTCCTGCTGACGCATGACGGGATTCACGGGCACCATCTGCGGGATCGGATCGACCTTGGCTTCCTGGAACGGGACCGGCTTCAGCTTCGGACGCAGCGGTTCGACGTTGCGCGGCATGCGCATTTCCATCGCGTCGATGCCTGTGGCGACGACCGATACGCGGATGCGGCCTTCCATATTGTCGAGGATGGTCGAGCCGAAAATGATGCGCGCATCGGGATCGACTTCGGCGCGGACGCGGTTCGCGGCCTGCTCGACCTCGAACAGCATCAGGTCCGGACCGCCGGTGATGTTGATGAGAACGCCACGCGCGCCCTTCATCGACACATCGTCGAGAAGCGGGTTGCAGATCGCCATGTCGGCGGCCTTCTCCGCGCGGCTCTCGCCCTCGGCCTCGCCCGTGCCCATCATCGCCTTGCCCATCTCGGAGATGACGGCCTTGATGTCGGCGAAGTCGAGATTGATCAGACCCGGCATCACGATCAGGTCGGTGACGCCGCGCACGCCGGAATGCAGGACCTCGTCCGCCATCGCGAAGGCCTGCGCGAAGGTGGTGCGGTCGTTGGCGACGCGGAACAGGTTCTGGTTCGGGATGACGATGAGCGTGTGGACGTGCTGCTGAAGCTCCAGGATGCCGCGCTCGGCGATGCGCATGCGGTTGTCGCCTTCGAAGGCGAACGGCTTGGTCACGACGCCGACGGTCAGGATGCCGAGCTCACGCACGGCGCGCGCGATGACCGGGGCTGCACCGGTACCCGTGCCGCCGCCCATGCCCGCGGTGATGAACACCATGTGCGAGCCGGCGAGCTGCTCCAGGATCTCGTCGAGCGACTCTTCCGCGCCGGCCTTGCCGACATCGGGTTGCGCGCCGGCACCGAGACCTTCGGTGGTCTGCGCGCCGATCTGGATTTTGCGTTCGGCTTTGGACTGGGCCAGCGCCTGGGCGTCGGTGTTCGCGACCACGAACTCCACGCCTTCCAGCTTGGCGCCGATCATGTTGTTGACGGCATTTCCGCCCGCGCCGCCCACACCCAGGACGGTGATGCGCGGACGCAATTCTTTTTGCTCGGGCGCTTTCAGATTGATGGCCATCTTGTTCTCCTTACCTGGTCAGCTACGCCGCCCTTTTTTCACGCCACAAAAGCCCAACTGATTCGTCTTATTATTGTTGAATCACCGGAGCAGCCCGCCGGTCAACCGGCTAAGCCACCCTTTGCCATTGCCCTCGTCCGGCGGATTCACCGGATCGGGGTTCAATTCTTCCGGCCGCATGGTGGCACCCGCCACCAGAAGACCGATCGCCGTCGCATAGTCCGGACCCGACGCAGACGCGGGCAGACCAGGGAAGCCTTGCGGCTTACCGATGCGCACTTGCTTGTTCAGGACACGGCTTGCGAGTTCGCGGACACCGGCGAGCTGGCACGCGCCGCCGGTCAGCACCGCACGACGGCCGGCCGCGACGTCGAAGCCCGACGCACGAAGGCGCGACTGCACTTCGCCGAGCGTTTCTTCAAGACGGGCCTGGATGATGCGGGTCAGCATGGAGCGCGGCACACGCATCGCGGCGCCCTCGCCGTCCTCACCCATCTGGCTGATGGCGACGACATCGGCGCCGAGTTCGAGATCCCCCAGCGCGGCCCCATATAAGGTCTTGGCGCGCTCGGCCGCCGACAGTGGCGCAGACAGCATCCGCGCCAGATCGGTCGTCACCTGATAGCCGCCCATCGGCACGACATCGGCATGGACGAGATGGCCTTCGAGGAACACGGCGATGGAGGTGACGCCCGCGCCCATATCGATGACCGTGGCGCCGAGTTGCTTCTCATCCTCGGTCAGCGAGGCGAGACCGCTGGCGTACGGCGCAAACAGGGAGCCGACGACATTGAGATGGCAGCGTTCGACAGCGAGCCGGAGATTCTGATACGGCGACGGCTTCACCGCGACGGCGTGCATGGCGACACCGATGCGCTGGCAGAACATGCCCGAGGGATCGCGCACGCCGCGCGCTTCGTCGACCACATAGGCCGTCGGTGCACACTGGATGACTTCGTGGTTTTCGAGGCCGCAGCGCGCGCGGCCATCGGCGAGAAGCGCGCGCAAATGCGCGTCCGTCACCAGCGCGCCATCGAGCGCCATCACCGCACGCGATGTGACACTGACCGGCTGGCCGCAGGTGAGCGAGATGAGAACGTTCTGGATGCGCGCATCGGCATGGTTTTCGGCAGCGGCGACGCAATCGCGGATGGACTCTTCGGCGAGGTCGAGGCTGACGATGGTGCCGGCCTTGATGCCCTGGCTTTCGCGCAGCGCGGCGCCGAGGATGCGCAACCCGCTATGTTCGGCACGGCCGATCAGGCACGCGATCTTGGACGAGCCGATATCCAGCGCCGCGACAAGTCCGGGTCTGTATGCGGGCACTTCGCCCACCGCGCGCAATCGCACTGTTTCACCCATCAGAGTTCTCTCCCCCGGTCGACCTTGGAGGTCTGACCACTTTTCAGAACAAAGAAGTAATAGCCCGGCGTACGCAGATCGATCTCCGCGAGGTTCCGCTCCAGAATGGACTTATCGACGATAAGAGATTCGAGCGTGTCGAGTTCCTTCTGCCATCCGGTCTCCGGCAGCTTCACGATCACGCCGTCATCGAGAATGAGGTTCCAACGGCGCTGCGACTGGCGCTGGTAGATCTTTACGCGTGCCGCGACGGCACGATGCTGCGCGACCGCATCCACGATCTCGGCCGCGGGCTGCGGCGCACCATCGCCATCGAGCAGCGGCAGGTTCGCGAATTTGGAAACATCGGTGCGCGTGATCAGGCCGCCATTGCGCTCGATCACCGTCACACCCTCCGGCGATTTCCACAGCGCGAAGGGCAGCTTCTCCACGACGCGAACATAGATCGCATCGGGGTAGCGGCGCTGAACATCGGCTTCCGCGACCCAGTCGAGCTTCATCAGCTTTTTGCGCGCGGTCTGGACATCGGCGTCGAAAATCGACTGCCCCGGTTCGAAGCCGAGGGCCGCGAGGATAGTCTCCGGTGGCGTGCGGGTGTTTCCGGCGAGATGAACTTCCGCGATTCCGAATCCAGCCTGCGCGACGACCAACGAAATCGCATTGTCCACGCGATGGACAGTGCGGCCGATGACGCCGCTGACCAGAATGGCTGCGAGCAACGTGATGGCGAGCAGCCCCGCGGTCAGCATGAACATCGGGCGGCGCGCTTTGAGCCAGCCTTTGACGGCTTCGCGCATGCGATCGCCGAGACCCGGCTTCGGCTCGCGCTTGCTGAACGTCGAGCGCAGTTGCGTGCCGCGAGTCCCACGTTTCGGACGCGGCGGCGTCTTGCCGCGCGAGCGACTTTGCGGACGCTCGACCTTCACCGATCGCATGAGGCGTCCTCCACGATCCAGCGACAGAGTTTCGCATAGGTCATGCCGGTATAAGCCGCCTGCTCCGGAACGAGCGAGGTCGGCGTCATGCCCGGCTGCGTATTGGTTTCGAGCGCGATGAGACGCGGCTTGCTGCCGGTATCGTCATAGCGGAAATCGGTGCGCGTCACGCCGCGGCAGCCGAGCGCCCGATGCGCCAGCACCGCGAGACGCTTGGCCTCTTCGGCAATGTTCGCCGGGATTTTCGCGGGCAGCACGTGCACAGAACCGCCGGCCGCGTACTTCGCCTCGTAATCGTAGAATTCGAGATTGGTCGTGATCTCGGTGACTCCGAGCGCCTTATCGCCCATGACCGCGACAGTGAGTTCGCGGCCTGGCACGTACTCTTCGATCATCATTGCATCGGTGAGATTCCATTCCGCCTTCGTCAGCTCCGAAGGCGGACGGTTGTCGCCCTTGCGGATAATGTAGACACCGACCGACGAACCCTCGTTCACCGGCTTGATGACGTAAGGCGGCTCCATCAGGTGTTCGCGGCCCGCGTCGCGGCGATCGGCGACGATCGACTTCACGACGGGAATACCCGCGGCGCGATAGACGTCCTTGGTGCGTTCCTTGTGCATCGCCAGCGCCGAGGAGAGAACACCGGAATGCGTGTAAGGGATGCGCAGCAATTCGAGCACGCCCTGGATGCAGCCATCCTCGCCATACCGGCCGTGCAGCGCGTTGAAGGCACAATCGACTTGGGCATCGAGCAACTGCGCGCCGGGGTTCTCGCCGGGATCGATCTCGACCACGTCGAAACCTTCCTCGCGCAGGGCTTTCGCACAGCCCGCGCCGGACGACAGGCTGACTTCCCGTTCTGCCGAACGTCCGCCAAGCAGGACGGCGACGCGCTTAAACGAGCTCATACGACGCCCACCCGCTTGATTTCCCATTCCAGTTCGACGCCGGACTTCGCCTTCACCCGCGCGCGGACCTCTTCGCCCAGCGCCTCGATATCGGCGGCGGTGGCGTCACCCGTGTTGATGAGGAAGTTGCAATGCTTCTCGCTCACCTGCGCCGCGCCGTGCATCAAGCCACGGCAACCAGCTTCGTCGATAAGCTGCCAGGCCTTTTGACCCTGCGGATTCTTGAACGTCGAACCGCCGGTGCGCGATTTGACCGGTTGCGTGGACTCGCGCTGTTCGACCAAGGCTTCCATCCGTGCCTTCACGGCGGCGGGTTCGTCTTGAGCGCCTTCAAACACCACTTCGACAAAGATGAAATCGTCCGGGACCTGTGCCTTGCGATAGACGAAGCCCATATCGGCGGCGGAGAGTGTGTGCTTGTTGCCCTTGCCGTCGATGGCTGTGGCTTCGACGAAGATATCCTTGATCTCCTTGCCGTAGCAGCCCGCGTTCATCTTCAGCGCGCCGCCGACCGTGCCTGGAATGCCGCGCAAGAATTCGAGACCGCCGATACCGGCATCCGCCGCTGCGCGCGCAACCGCCGCATCCAGCGCCGCCGCGCCAACGCGGATCCGTGTGCCCTCAACGGAAATCTTGCCGAACGCGCCGGGCAAACGGACGACGACCCCGGGAATGCCGCCGTCACGAACGAGCAGATTGGAACCGACACCGATCACGCTGACCCGCGTCTCCGGCGAGCGTGCATATAAGAAAGTGGCGAGATCGTCGGCATCGGCCGGACGGAACAGAACTTCCGCAGGTCCACCAGCGCGGAACCAGACGAGGTCTTTCAGCGCGGCGCCATAAGCATACGTACCGCGCACGGCCGGCAGTGCATCGCAGGGACGGGTCATCATCACGCCTGACCCTCCAGCTGTGCCTGCAGCGCATGCGCCCAGTGCGAGATGGAGCCTGCGCCCAGCATCACGATGGCGCCACCCTGCTTGGCGAGCGGCGCAACGATACCGGCGACATCCATGCCGCCATCGATCGTCAGCACATTGCGGTGGCCGTGGCTGCGCAGCGCATCGGCAAACGTATCGCGATCGATACCTTCGATCGGCTGCTCGCCCGCCGGATAGACCGGCGCGATGATCGCGACGTCGGCATCATTGAGACAGGAGCAGAACTGCTCCCACGTGTCGCGCAGGCGCGTGTATCTGTGCGGCTGCACCACAGCGATTACCGGGCCGCTGTATGCCTGGCGTGCGGCCTTCAGTGCGGCCGCGATCTTGAAGGGGTTGTGGGCGTAGTCGTCGATGATCGCCATGCCGTTCCACTCGCCGACCTTGGAGAAGCGGCGGCCGACACCGCCGAACCTTTCCAGTGCGCTGCGGATATTCTCATCGCTGACACGGAGCTGGCGCGCGACCGTGATTGCGGCGAGCGCGTTCTGCACATTGTGCTCGCCCGGCATCGGCAGGCGCATGCTTTCAAGGCGGGTCTCCGTGGCCGCACGCCGATCCGTGACAATGACATCGAAATGCGACGCGCCTTCGGAGAAGCGCACATTGGTCGCACGGACATCGGCCTGCGGCGAGAGACCGTAAGTGACGATGCGGCGATCCTCGATGCGGCCGACCATCGCCTGCACTTCGGGATGATCGATGCACAGCACCGCGAAACCGTAGAACGGCACGTTCTCGACAAAGCGCTGGAACGCGTCGCGCATCTTGTCGAAGGTGCCATAGAAATCGAGATGATCGGGATCGGCGTTCGTCACCACGGCGACCGTCGATGGCAGACGCAGGAACGTGCCGTCGCTCTCATCGGCCTCGACCACGACCCAATCGCCTGCGCCGAGACGCGCGTTGGTGCCGTAGGCGTTGATGATGCCGCCATTGACGACGGTAGGATCGAGATCGCCGGCATCGAGAAGTGCCGCGACCATCGTCGTCGTCGTCGTCTTGCCGTTGGTGCCGGCGATGGCGACACAGGATTTGAGCCGCATGATCTCGGCCAGCATCTCGGCGCGGCGCACGAGCGGCAGATTGAGCTTGCGCGCTTCGTCGAACTCGACGTTGCCGGCTTTCACCGCCGACGAATAGACGACGGCGTGCGCGCCGTTGAGATTTTCCACGGCGTGGCCGATGGCAACCGGAATGCCCATCGCTTTGAGGCGCTTGACGCTGGCGTTGTCGGCTATGTCGGATCCCTGAACCTTATAACCGAGATTGTGCATGATCTCGGCGATGCCACTCATGCCGATACCGCCGATGCCGATGAAATGGATCGGACCGATATCGAGCGGGACGCGCGTCTGGACCGGCTTCATGCGGCGGCCCTTTGATAAGAAGACTGGGCCAGATTTTCAGCGAGATCGGCGAGACGCGAAACGGCATCCAGCTTCGCCAGCGCATGCGCATTGGCCGCGCGCTGGGCAAGATCGTCGGGATTGGAGAATGCGAACTTGATCATGCCGGCGAGCTTTTCCGGCGTGAGCGATGCCTGCGCCACGCACCAGCCGGCATTCGCCTTCGACAGGATTTCGCCATTCGGCGTCTGGTTGTCGTCGAGCGCATGCGGCAGCGGGATCAGGATCGCGGGGCGGCCAATGGCCATCAGCTCGCTGACCGTGCCGGCGCCGGAGCGCGCGATCACGAGCTGCGCTTTTGCCAGACGTGCGGGCATGTCGGTGTAGAAACTGGCAAGCTCCGCTTTCACGCCGCTCGCCGCATAGGACGTGCGCACGCTTTCGAGATCTTCGGGACGACATTGCTGCACGATGTCGAGACGCGCGCGGAATGCCTCCGGCAACAGCGCAACGGCGGCAGGAACGAGCTCGCTCATCGCGCGCGCGCCCTGGCTTCCGCCGAAGACGAGCAGATGCAGCGGGCCGTTCGCATCCGGCTTAATATAAGGAGTGCCCGCGAGCGCCACGACGGCTGGACGCAGCGGATTGCCGGTGAGCACGATCTTCGACGCATCCTTCGGCGCGAAGCGCGCGATGGGGAACGCAGCCGCCATCACCTTGACCTTGTTCATCACCGCGCGGTTGGCGCGGCCGGTGACGGCGTTCTGTTCCAGCACGGCCGTTGGGAAGCGGCCGAGCCACGCGGCGATCATCACTGGCAAACTGGGGTAACCACCGAAGCCGATGACGGCGCCGGGCTTGATGCGCGAGAGTTTGGCAAGCGACATCACGATACCCGCGACGATCTCGAACGGTGCAGCCAGCAAACGAATGAACGAGCGATCCGAAAATGCGGCCGACGGAACGGTCTCGATCGCCGCGCCGGGAAACGCCGTCGCGTAGTTGGTGCCGCGGTGGTCGGTCATCACCACGATGGTCTTGCCGCGGCGCACGAGCTCGGCGGCAAGCGACTGCGCCGGAAAGAGATGGCCGCCGGTGCCGCCGGCGCTGAGCACGATGGTTGTCATGCGCGCGCTCCCAGGATGGAGCCGAACACGGGACGGGCCTCGCGCAGTTCGAGCTTCGGCCGCTGGCGCGTGACCGCGAGCGCGAAACCCATCGTCAGCGCCACAGCGAACAACGACGAACCGCCGTAAGAGATAAAGGGTAGCGTCATGCCTTTTGCGGGCAGAAGACTGATCGACACGCCCATATTGATGAACGCCTGGATCGCGGTGACCATCGCAAGGCCTGCACCCGCAAGCTGCGAGAACGGATCGCGCGCGTTGGCGGAGCGGAGCATGATTCTGACCGACAGGATGCAGAACAGGATCGCAACGATGCCACACAGCACGAGACCGAATTCCTCACCCGCGACCGCGAAGATGAAGTCGGAATGCGCGTCGGGAATGCGATATTTGATCGTGCCCGCGCCGGGGCCGACGCCGAGGAGTTTGCCATGCGCGAACGCCTTGAGCGCGAGGCCTGCCTGATAACCGGTTTCGTGCGGATCGAAGTACTGCGCCACGCGATGGCGGACATGCGGGAACAGCGCATAGGCGAATACGCCAAGGCCGACGCCCGCGCCTGCCAGCGCGCCCATCCAATAAAGAGAGACGCCCGTGAAGAACAGCAACGCACCCCACAATGCGAGCAGCAACGCGGTCTGTCCGACGTCCGGCTGCAACAGCAGGAACAGAAGCGCCGGCGCGATAAGAAGAAGTGTGATCACCGGCTTGGGCAACCGGCTCGGTGCGCGATCCGCAAGGATAGAGGCGCCAAGTACCGCGAAACCCGGTTTGAGGAATTCCGACGGCTGCAAAGTCATCCAGCCGAGATCGATCCAGCGCTTGGCGCCGAGGACTTCGCTGCCGGTGAACAGAACCAGGAACGAGCCGATCATCGCGAGCGCGAACGTCACAGCGGCAACGATTTGCAACTGACGCAAGGTGAGCAGCGACGCGCTGCCGAGAATGAACGCGGCGATTACGGCGAACGCGATCTGCTTGGCGGCATAGCGGAAATCGCCCGGCGTCACCGGACCGCCGGTCGCGGCAGGGCTCGCGGCAAAGGCCAACATCAGGCCGATGCCGATCAGCGCCAGCATGGCGAGCAACGCCACCTTGTCGATGGTCCACCACCACGTCGCAAAACTTGACCGGTCGGCGCGGGAGAGCGTCATGACGCCTCCTTCAGATGCGCGAGCTTGGCGACCGAGGCGCGGAATTCATCGCCACGATGCTCGAAATCGCGGAACTGATCGAACGACGCGCAGGCCGGCGAAAGCAGCACGATCGGCTGCGCGAGGCCTGAACGCGCCGCATCGGCCGACGCAGACGCAACCGCATTGGCGAGCGTGCCGGAGATTTCGTAGGCGACCTTGCCGTCCAGCGTTTTGGCGAAATCCTTCGCCGCCTCGCCGATCAGATAGGCTTTGCGCACTCGCGGGAAATGCGACGCGAGCGTTTCGATGCCGCCTTCCTTGGCGCGACCACCGGCGATCCAGAAGATATCCGGGAAGCACACCAGCGCGCGTTCGGTGGCTTCGGCATTCGTCGCCTTGGAATCATTGACGAAGCGCACCTGCCCGATGCGGCCCACATCTTCGATGCGATGCGCAAGGCCAGGGAAGTCGATGATCGCGGAAGCAACCGCGCGCGTATCACGCGCAAAGCTCTTGGTCGCGGCATAGGCGAGCGCCGCGTTCTGCCAATTGTGTGCGCCGGGAAGATGCGCGGCTTGCGTGAGATCGACGATGCGGTTCGCGCGACCGCCCTGTGCATCGTAAAGCACGCCATCGAGCACGAAGATGCCGCGACCCAGAACCTTGCCGACCGAAACAGGCACCGCCTGCTGACCCGCACCGGAAACCTTCGTGTAGATAGCCGATGTCTGCACATCGTCGACACCGATCACGGCCGTGCTGCCGGCTGCGAGCAGGCGCGCCTTCACGGCTGCGTAGTTCTCCAGCGTGCCGTGACGGTCGATATGATCCGGCGTGATGTTCGACAGCACCGAGACATCGGGCTTCAAGCCCGGCGAGAGATCGATCTGATAAGACGAGATCTCCAGCACATAGATCGTCTTCGCGGATGGTGGCGAAAGCTCCAGCACCGACTTGCCGATATTGCCGCCGATCTGTGCATCGAAGCCACAGGAGGCGAGGATATGCCCGACCAGCGCCGTCGTCGTCGATTTGCCGTTGGTGCCGGTGATGCCGATGATCGGCGCGCGGTTCTTGCCGTCGCCGCGCAGCTCGCGCGCGAACAGTTCGACATCGCCGATCACTTCGGCGTTTGCTTCGCGCGCTTTGACAACGATCTCGTGCGGCGCGGGATGCGTGAGCGGCACGCCGGGGCTGAGGATCAGCGCTTTCAGCTTTGCCCACGGCCAGTCGCGCCACGGCAGAACGGTCGCGCCTTCGGCTTCGGCCGCGATGCGCGCGGATTCGCGATCGTCCCATGCATAGACGCGCGTGCCGCCCGCTTTCAACGCGCGCACCGACGCGATGCCCGACCTGGCGAGGCCGAAGACGCCGACGTCCTGATGCGCGAAGGAGCGGGCTGCGATCATCCGGTCACCGCAGCTTCAGGGTCGAAAGGCCGATAAGCGCGAGCACGACCGCGACGATCCAGAACCGGATCACGATGGTCGGCTCTTTCCAGCCGAGTTGTTCGAAATGGTGATGGATCGGCGCCATACGGAACACGCGCTTGCCCGTCAGCTTGAACGACACGACCTGCACGACAACGGAAACCGTCTCGAGCACGAAAAGGCCGCCGACGATCGCAAGCACGATCTCGTGCTTCACCGCGACGGCGACCGCGCCGAGCGCGCCGCCGAGCGGAAGCGAACCCGTATCGCCCATGAACACCATCGCGGGTGGCGCGTTGTACCAGAGGAAGCCGAGACCAGCGCCGACCAGCGACGCAAGGAAGACGGTGAGTTCACCGGTCCCGGCGACGTAGTGGAGCTGAAGATAGTCGGCGAATTTCACATTGCCGACGAGATAGGCGAAGAGCAGGAACGTCGCCGCCGCGATCATCACCGGCACGATGGCAAGGCCATCGAGGCCATCGGTGAAGTTCACCGCATTCGCCGCGCCCGCAATCACGACGCCGCCAACAAGAATGAAGAAGATGCCGAACGGAATAAGCGCCGATTTGAAGAACGGCACCGCGAGCATGCCGGAAAGCTCCGGCGTCTCGGCACGCATGATCAACCATGTGGCGACAAAGGCGATGGCAAACTCGACCACGAGCCGGATCTTGCCGCTGACGCCACCGGTCGAACGCTTGCTGACCTTCAGATAATCGTCGGCAAAGCCGAGCAGGCCGTAGCCGACTGTCACCAGCAGCACGACCCAGACATAGATATTCTCGAGGTCGGCCCAGAACAGGGTCGACACCACCGTGGGCAGCAGGATGAGCAGTCCGCCCATCGTCGGCGTGCCCTGCTTTTCAAGGATGTGACGCCGCGGGCCGTCCTCGCGGATCGGCTGACCCTTGCCCTGCTTCTGCTTCAGCCAGCGGATCAGCGCGGGGCCGATCACAAAGGCAACGAAGAGCGCGGTGAGCACCGCACCGCCGGCACGGAACGTGAGGTACTTGAACAGACGCAGGAACGCGATCTGGTCGGCGTGCGGCAGAAGCGAGAGGAATTGAAACATCTATGCCCTCGCCCTCAATGCTTCGATGATGACCGACAGCTTCATGCCGTTCGAACCCTTGACCAGAACCGTGTCGCCGGGCTGCAGCGCCGCGCGCAATTGCTTCGACAGGTCGGTGGAATTCATTGCGTGGCCGCCGCGGCGCGAGGTGGGAAGCTTGTCCCACAGCGCCAGCATCTGCGGACCGCACAGGAAAACAAGATCGGCGCGTGCCGCTTCGATGGGCTTTGCGATCGCGGCGTGATGTTCAGCACCGCCCTCGCCCATCTCCAGCATGTCGCCGAGAACGGCGATGCGACGGCCTTTGGCAGCGCCGAGCAATGCAAGCGCAGCCGCCATCGAGGCAGGATTGGCGTTGTAGCTCTCGTCGATCACTTCGACATCGCCGGCCGTGAACCGCGCGCCGCGGCCCTTGAGCGCCGCGAATTGTTTCATCGCAGCAGCGGCGTTCAGCACATCGCCTTCGAGTGCGGCGACAGACAACAGCGCACCGAGCGCGTTGTTCGCGATATGACGGCCCGCGGCGCCGAGCGAGAACTCGACCGGAAGGCCGCAGATATCCGCCTTCACATGCGAACCGTCGGCGCTTTCGGAATAGTCGAGCAGTCGCGCGTCGCTCCCGGTCTTTTCGCCGAAGGTCTGGATGCGCGAGACATGGCTTTGCTTCGCGCGCGCGATCAGGCGCTCGGCATAGGGACTGTCGGACGGGATGAGCGCCGCGCCGCCGGGCTCAACGCCCTCAAAGATTTCGCTCTTCGCATCGGCGATAGCTTCGCAGGACCCGAAGAATTCGAGATGCGCCGGCGCGATCGTTGTAACCAGCGCTACATGCGGCCGCACAAAACCGACGAGCACACGGATCTCGTTGAAATGGTTCATGCCGATCTCGAACACGGCATAGCGTGCGTCCTGCGGCAGGGAGGCGAGGCTCAGCGGCACGCCCCAGTGATTGTTGTACGAGGCGGCCGACGCATGTGTCTTGCCGAGTGCGCCGAGACCGACGCGCAGGATTTCCTTGGTCGTGGTCTTTCCGGCGCTGCCGGTTACGCCGACGATCTTCGCATTGCTGCGCGCACGCGCCGCGACCGCCAGGTCTTCGAGGCCACGCTGCGTGTTGGCGACGACCAGCATTGCGCCGCTCGCACCTTCGGGCTGGCGCGAGACGAGCGCCGCGCCGGCTTTGGCTTCGAACGCGGCGCGCACGAAATCATGGCCGTCGCGGCTGTCACCTTTGAGGGCAACGAACAGGTCGCCTTCCCTCAGCGTCCGCGTGTCGATGGAGAGGCCATTTGCGGAGAACGCCTTCGTCGCATGGCCGAGGGTTGCGGCTTCGGCATCGGTGCTGGTCCAGAGCGCGCTCATGCCGCCACTCCGCCCAGCGCGACGGCCGCCTTGATCGCTTCGTCGCGGTCCGAGAACGGACGGGTCTCATTGCCGACGATCTGTCCGCTTTCGTGGCCCTTGCCTGCAATGACGAGGACGTCGCCCTGTTTCAGAGACGCGATACCGGAATGAATGGCTTCAGCGCGATCGCCGATCTCGCTCGCACCCGGTGTTGCCGGGAGAATTTCGCGGCGGATCTGCGCCGGGTCTTCGCTGCGCGGATTGTCGTCGGTGACGATCACGTCGTCGGCGAACTTTGCGGCCGCGGCGCCCATCAGCGGACGCTTGCCTTTGTCGCGGTCGCCGCCGCAGCCGAACACGACATGCAGCCGGTTCGCGACGTGCGGGCGGATCGCGCTCAGCACCGTCTCAAGCGCGTCGGACGTGTGCGCGTAATCGACGTAGATCGGTGCGCCGGTCTTCGATGTCGCGACGTGCTCGAGACGACCCGGTGCGCCTTTGATCTTTTCGAGTGCGGCCAACACGCGCTCTGCATCGTCGCCGAGGCCGATAGCAAGACCGGCGGCGACCAGTGCGTTCGATGCCTGAAAGCTTCCGGCGAGCGGAAGGTTGATCGTTGTCGCCCCGCCACCGTGGGCGACAACCAGAGTCTGCCCATCGGCGCGCGGCGTGGCGGAGATGAGCTTGAGCGTTTCACCCTTTTTGCCGACGGTGAGCACACGCAGGCCACGCTTCTTCGCAGCGTCGATGAATTGGTCGGCATAGTCGGCGTCGGCGTTGACCACCGCGGCGCCATCCTTGCGCACGACTTCCGTGAACAGGCGCAGCTTGGACGCCAGATAATGTTCGAAGGTCGGGTGATAATCGAAATGGTCGCGGGTGATGTTGGTGAAGCCGACGGCGGCGATCTCGACACCATCGAGGCGATACTGATCGAGGCCATGGCTCGACGCCTCGACCGCCAGATGGTCGATGCCCTCGCGCGCCGCGTCGGCGAGCAGGCGGTGCAACTCGATCGGGTCGGGCGTCGTCTGCTTGAGCGGGATTTCGCCTTTCGCTGTGACGACACCGATGGTGCCGAGGCTGGCGGCGGAGTGGTTCAGCTCCGTCCAGATCTGACGCAGGAACACGCTGACCGAAGTCTTGCCGTTCGTGCCAGTGACGGCCGCGACTGTCTTCGGCTGTGCGCCGAAGAACGCCGCCGCACGGCGCGCCAACGCGAGACGTGGGTTCTCTTCTGCGATGAAACGGACGCCGAGCTCTTTCGCGCGCGTGCCAAGCTCCGGACGGCCGAGCACCGCGGCGGCGCCGCGGCCGACGGCGTCCTTTATGTAGTCCGCCCCGTCCTTGTTCGTGCCTGACAGGGCCGCGAACAGATAGCCCGGCTTCACCGCGCGGCTGTCCGCCGCGAGGCCTGAAAATTCGTTCGACGCCTTCATGGCGTTCTGTCCCACCGTCACCGGCGTCATTTTGGACGACGATTCTGACGCCATTATGGACGGCCCCGCACATTCTCCGCCGTCGTGAGCCGTTGTGGCACGCCAAGGATCGGCGCGATGCGCGAGATCACCCGCCCGGCCAGCGGCGCCGCGGTGTAGCCCGCCAGCGCGAAGCCGCCCGTCTCCTTTGTCCCGTGCGGATCGTCCATCAGCACGAAAACCAGATACCGCGGATCGTCGATCGGAAACGCCGCGCAGAACGAGGTGATCAGCGCGTGCGTGTAGCCGTGACCGTTCATTTTCGGCTTCTGCGCCGAGCCCGTCTTGCCGCCGACGTCGTAGCCCGGGATGTCCGCTTTCCTGCCGGTGCCGTTGGTGACGACATAGCGCAGAAGCTCGCGCATCTTTTCGCTGGTCTCGGGCTTGATGAGCTGTTCGCCGCGACCGTCTCCGGGATGCTTCAGGAAGGTCGGCGTGATCTTGCGGCCGCCGTTCACGACAGCGGCAGCAGCAGCGGCAAAGGTCAGCGGGCTGACCGAGATGCCGTGGCCGAAGCTGATGGTCGCGGTTTCGATCGTGCCCCAGTTGGAGGGATAGAGCGGCGCGCGCGCCGCGGGCAGCTCGGTATGGAGCCGCCCGAGCAGCCCCATCTTCGTCAGGAATTCCTTCTGCCGCACGCCGCCGGAACGCAGCGCGATCTGCGTCGTGCCGATGTTGGAGGATTGCGCGAGGATGTCGCGCGCGGCCAGAACCGCCGGCATGTGCTCGGCTTCATGGATCGTGTATTTGCCGATCTTGTAGCCGTTGCCGATCTTGAAGACCTCATCCGGACGCATCGTGTGGTCTTCGGTCGCGAGCGTGAACGACATGATCTTGAAGATCGAGCCGAGCTCATAGACGTCCTGGCTGATGATGTTGTGCGTCGTGTCCCCGGGCTGGCGATCGTAGCCGTTGGGATCGAAGTCCGGCATCGACACCATGCCGAGCACTTCGCCCGTGCGGACGTCGAGCACGATGCCGCCGGCCTGCGCCGCATGGAAATGTTCGCGGTTCTCCTCCACTTCATGCGCCAGGATGTACTGGACGCGCATGTCGATGGAGAGTTCGACCGGGTGATCGGTGTCCTGCAACTGATCGTCGAGGCCCATCTCGAGACCGGTCAGGCCCACCATCGCGCCGTCGTCGTCGAATCCGGTGACACCAAGAACCTGCGCGGTCGCGCGTCCATCCGGGTAATAACGCTTCGCGCTGGGCAGGAAATCGAGGCCCGGCAGGCCCAGATGCATCACACGCTCATGCGTGTCCGGCGTCACCTGGCGCGCAACGAGCACATAGGGATGCTTGTCGGTGAACATGCCGGTGAGGCGCCTCGGATCGGTGCCGGTGGCCGCCGCCAGATCGCGCGCGGCGCCCGCCTTGTCGTCGAAGGCATGCGGACGCGCGTAGAGATCTTCCGTCGGGATATCGCGCGCCAGGATCTCGCCGTTGCGATCCAGCATGTCGGCACGCACCTGCTCGGAGAACCCACGCGCATTGCGATGCTTGTCGCTCGGCAGCAGCGTCACATCGACGAGCCGCACCAGCACCAGCGCGAACGCCGCGACGCAGATCGCTGCGCCGATGACGATGCGTCTCTGGTAGATGGTCGGCGCCTCGGTCATGTCAGTGCATACCGGCCGCGTCGGTCGGCGACGGCACGACGGCGCTGGCGTTGCGCACCGGCGACGAGGTCAGAGGAGCTTCGTCTTCGCCGCGGCGCGGCAAAAGCTCAAGTGAGGAGAGCTGCACCGTCGCGGTGTTGTCGAGTCCGAGCTTGCTCTGCGCGAGTGTCGCGATGCGTTCCGGGCTCGCGAGATGGCTCCATTCGACCTGCAGCACATCGATCGTCGCATGCTCGGCGGCGATCTGGCGATTGACGCGGTTGAGATCGACGCCCGCGAGACGCGTGCGTTCGGAGACGTGGTAGAGCGCCAGGATCGAAAGTCCCATCAGCGCCACGCAGAAAAAATTCAAAACGCGGATCATGTTGGACTCCTAGGCTGCCGGGCGAATGCGTTCCGCCGCGCGCAACCGGGCGGAGCGCGCGCGGGGATTGGCCTCGATCTCGGCAGCGCCCGGCATGCGCGGCCGCGAGGTGAGAAGGCGATAGGGTTGAACCGAACTACGCACATCAGGCGCATGACGCGACGGACGCGCGGCGGCATTGCTCTGGCCCGTCAGCGTGCGCTTGACCATGCGGTCTTCGAGCGAATGGAACGAGACCACGGCGAGGCGGCCCTTGTCGGCGAGCACACGTGTCGCGGCATCGAGGCCGCGTTCGAGTTCGCCGAGTTCGTCGTTCACATGGATGCGCAGCGCCTGGAACGTGCGCGTTGCGGGATGGATGGCGAAACGCTGCGCCTGCGGGCCCTGGGCATCGGACACGATCTGCGCGAGCTGTGCCGTGCGGGTCACGGGACGCGCGGCGATGATGGCGCGCGCGACGGTGCGGGCGCGGTGTTCTTCGCCGTAGTACGACAACACGTGGATCAGATCTTTCTCGTCGGCGCTGTTGACGAAATCGGCGGCGCTTTCGCCGTTCTTCGACATGCGCATGTCCAGAGGGCCGTCGGCGCGGAACGAGAAGCCGCGATCGGCCTCATCGAACTGGAACGACGACACGCCGAGATCGAGCACGACGCCGTCGGCCAAACCATCGGCGATATCATCCATGTGCGAGAACTCGCCCTGCACCAGCGTCAAACGCCCACCGAAATGCGCGACCAAGGCTTGTCCGCGCGCAATCGCATCGGGATCGCGATCGATGCCGAGCACGCGGCAATCCGCGGCTTCGAGGATCGCGCGCGAATAGCCGCCGCCGCCAAACGTGCCGTCGATGTAGTGCGCGCCATCGCGCGGGCTCAACGCTTCCAGCACTTCGGCGAGCATCACCGGGATATGGCCGCTCATTGCGCACCACCCGATTGCCGCGCGGCGCGTGCGCCTTCGAGACGCTTCGCCTTGATCGGCGCATAGACCTCGGGATCCCAGATCTGGAATTTCTGCACCATGCCGACGAACAGCACGCGATCTTTCAGCTGCGCCGCAGCGATCATCGCATCGGGCAAACGCACGCGGCCGTTCTCGTCGATGGGAAGCTGCGTCGTTTCCGCCACGATCTGCGAGGCGAGATCGTCATGCAGCGACGACAGAAACGGATCGAGGGTTGCCAGATGCGCGGTCGTACGATCCATCACCGCCTGCCCGAACCCTTCGAGCGCGGTGTCGCTGAACGACGGGCAGAGATAGACGCCGTTCGTCTGTTCCGCGGACAAAACCTGGCGAAAGGACGCGGGAATGCAGACGCGGCCTTTTGCGTCCAGCGAACCGGCAAATGTGGAGATGAATGATGCCGCACTCACCGCGGAATCCCCCGCCCTTTGCGCCCCGGCTCCGCCGTGGGGCCGCTGGGGGAACCAGTGGCTTTAACCCTTGGTCGGGGCTATGGGACGATATGGGATTTTATGGGATGAAATGGGTTCCACGTCAATCGAAAAAGCCGTTTGAAAAGAGAGACTTGCGAATCCACATCTTGAACTCTGGAGTCTAGCAGTGGTGGTTGTGTGAGAACGAAAAGACAACTTTGAAAGGATGCAGCAAGACCTGTAAACAAACCCTTAAGCAAATCATGTTTTGTTCTTATTCTGTTCATGGGAGTTTTTATGTCAGACACGATTGTGATGCGTCCCATCGGCCATGTTCGCGGCGGCCGTTCCGAACCCATCGACGACGCCTGGGACCTCGTCACCGCGCAGATCGAACTCGATCCCGCGCAATTCAAGGCCGATGCCGCGGCCGCGCTTGATTCGTTTTCGCATATCGAAGTGATCTTCCACTTCGACAAAGCACCGGCCGACAAGGTTAACACCGGCGCCCGCCACCCGCGCGGCAACAGAGATTGGCCGCTGGTCGGCATCTTCGCCCAGCGCGGCAAGGACCGCCCCAACCGCATCGGCGTCACGGTGTGCCGGCTATTGTCCGTAGACGGACTAACGCTCACCGTGCGCGGCCTCGACGCCATCGACGGCACCCCGGTGCTCGACATCAAGCCGGTCATGAAGGGCTTCCTCCCCCGCGGCGAGATCCGCGAGCCGGTGTGGGCGGCGGAGCTGATGAAGGCGTACTGGTAGCGCGTTTGCGCTTCGCCTCCGTCTCGGCCACGAGAAGCGATGCGCGCTGCACGACAGCGCGCACCCGCTTTCGCATCGCCGCGACCTCTTTGCGGCGCGCTTTCGCGACCTTCGTATAACGCCCATTTTTCAGGGCGTTTTGACTGCCGGGCGGTGGTCCTATCCGTGGTTGCCAGACATCGCCTGTACCCAAGATGTTGAGACTTAATATCGCGTTCTCAACAATTTTCCGGCGCGGCACCGACCACCTCGAGCGTTTCCGTCGTCTGGCGCAGTGCGCGCGGCGTGGCGGCGGCGCGAAGACCGGCAACCGTCTTGCCGACTTTCGCGGCGGCGAGCGCCAGATCGATCGAACTCGCGATATAGCGGCGACGCATGTCGGCATCGCGCGTTTCCGCAGCTGTCGGCACCGCCAGCTCGCGCATGATGAAGTGCATCTCGGCGATCACGCCGTTGAGGAGATATTCCGTGTCGCCGTCCCGCGCGATCGGGGCGATGGCCGGCGTCGGAAACGGCGCGGCCTCCTGCACCTCAGCGCCGCGACCGGCGACCGGCGGCCCACCGAAGGGACTGTCGCTGTCTGCCAGCTTTCTCAGAGTATTTTCAACGGCTTGCTTCATAGCGGGGATATCGTTGGCTGGGTTCATCTCATTCTCCTAAAAAGAACAAAATAGGAACAATATCTCGCCTGTCAAGAGCAATTGGGAAAACTTTCTTTGCCCGCTGGCGCGTCCTCCGGCGAGCCTGGTCCGACCGCCCCTGTGCGACGTGTTAGGGTCTACGTATCAGTAGAGGGCGTGAGCAATGGGTCGCCGGAACATCAGAGAAGCGGGCACTCTCGTCGCCCTGCTCTTCGCCGCCGCGGCCATTTTGGATGCGAGTGCGGCGAACGCCGCCATCGAGATATCCACCAAGCCGACCGCGAACATGAACTGCTCCGGCGGCGTCTGCATGCCGACGGCGAGGAAAGCGGTGCTCAACGTCACCGATCTCGCCGCCATGCTCGCGACCGGCGACGTGACGATCAAGAGCGATGCCTCTTCAAAGGACATCGAGATTGACGCGGCGCTATCGTGGACGAGCGCGCAGCGCCTGACGCTCGATGCTTATCGGTCCATCGCCTTTAACAAACCAATCGTCGTTGCCGGAACCGGCGCGATGACCATCACGACCAATGATGGCGGATCGGATGGGGACTATCAGTTTTTCAGAAGAGGGCATGTCGAGTTCTGGGATTTGAGCAGCAACCTCATCATCAACGGAAAAGGCTACGTGTTGATACGGTCGGTACACGACATCCGTGGAAACTCCAATGTGGCGCTCGCGCGTGACTACAATGCTGGCCGACGGATCTATCAAAAGACGCCGATTAAAGTGTTCGAATCTGCGTTCGAAGGACTGGGCAATACAATCTCACATCTCACCATTCATAGCCGCCTTTCCGGCGATGAGGTCGCGCTTTTTGGCCAGCTGATTTTCAATGGAACAAATTATGCTGCGATCCGCGATCTTCGGCTCACGTCCGTGGACATTCGCGGCACAGGCGATCAGCAAGATGTCGTGGCACTTGTCGGAACAAATTATTCGGGCACCGTGATAAACGATTACGTAGACGGCCAAATTACAGCCACGGGGCGACAATCGTTCGTCGCCGGTGTCATCGCTTTCAACAGTGTTGGAACGACCAAACGATTGTCTGCGAGCGTCACGGTCTCCGCCTCCGGCGATTCGAGCGTGGCAGGCGGCCTCATCGGATATGCCGAAAAGTTCTGTATTCAGTTTGGCGGCTGCTTCGGGCAAATCGAGGACAGCTATGCATCCGGCACTGTGTCCATTGGAACAAACGGTATCGCTGGGGGATTGGTCGGTGAGAGTGACGGGGGGACGGTTCTAAACTCGTATGCGACAAGCTCTGTAAGTGGAGGCGACGGATCATTTGTTGGAGGGCTCGTTGGCTCTGCGCTCGATACCCCCCAGTCCCAAGCAACGCCGATTACAACAGCTTCGTATTCTAGTGGAGCTGTAAGCGGCAGCCCCCTATCGGTAGTGGGAGGCCTGTTCGGTCATGATGAAGCGGACTCGACAAACACCTCGTTGTACTGGGACCTCGACACCAGCGGCGTTTCCGATCCGTCAAACGGTACGGGCAACATCGCGAACGATCCCGGCATCACGGGCCTCAGCGATGCGCAACTCAAATCCGGATTACCGTCAGGTTTCGACAAAAAGGTCTGGAAGCAAAGCGCCGCGATCAACAACGGCTATCCATATCTGATCGACAACCCGCCACCGCGATAGCGTGCCCAAATCCTGACACACTGATTACGTCTGGTTCATATGGGTTGGACGCTTGTCGCCAGCGATTCCGCCATGCGCGCGAATGAAGACAAAAGCGTCTCAAAAGTTTTCTGGAACCCCAACCGCTCTTTAAGTTTCAGCCGGGTTCCGTGTGGCGGCGTTTTGCGCGCGGGTGTTCGATGGCGGCATGGACATCGGGCTGACCATCGGAGCTGCACTTTTCACCACCGCGCTGACCCTGCGTGCGGGCGCGAATGGAAATGCCATCCCCGGTTATCTTCTGGCGACGATCGCCGGCATCTATGCGATCTACGCCATCCAGGACGAAGACCCGCGCAACCAGATCCTGCTTGCCTGGGCGATCTGCGGCAGCGCGATACTCAGCGCCTATGTCGGCCGCCAGGTGAAACGCGCGCTGGGCTGATCCCGCGCAAGGCAAAGTTCTCCCGCTCCCTATTCTCACCATGGCCGGGCTTGACCCGGCCACCCAGCCGCGGCGCGTCTGCGCCGCGGATGAATCAGAGATGCAAGGTCTCGAAAAGGTCATCCCAATCAGGGTTCACCTTTTCGATGAGCGCCAATTTCCACGCGCGGTTCCATCGCTTGATGCTCGTTTCGCGCTGGATTGCGGCAACGTAGAGCGAGTGATGTTCGTACCAGACCAATCGCGTCACATTATACTTCTTGCAGAACTCAGAACCTCGACCTGCGCGATGCATGGGAATGCGCGTGTAGAGGTCACCACAGATGCCTGTGTACAGCGTGCCGTTGCGCTTGCTGGCCATGATGTAAACGTAGCCACCCTTCATAATCGCACGCTATCGCATAGGTTGATTTTTGTCATTGGCCACGCGGACGCGTGGCCCGCTGGGTGGCCGGGTCAAGCCCGGCCATGGTGAGAGGATGTTATTGGCTCGCGCGCCGATTCGAAGACAAGTTTGCGTGGGTCGAATTAGAACCGCACACTCACGTCTTTGAACATTGGAGGCGTGCGATGGACTACCAGCATCTGATCGTCAGGCAGGAAGGCCCCGCCTTGTGGGTGACGATGAACCGGCCGGACCGGTTGAACGCGCTCAATCGCAGGCTCGTCGAAGAGCTGCGGCATCTCTTTGTCGAGCTTTACTGGAAGCATGACATCCGCGTGGTGGTTCTGAGCGGCGCTGGACGCGCGTTCTGTGCCGGTCTCGATCTGAAAGAACATAGCGGAAGCAACACCAAGGCCACCATCGGCGGATCGCTGACCGGGCAACGGCAGATCAGCGAGATCGTGATGGCGATGCGCCGTTGCCCGCAACCGGTCATCGCGATGGTCGATGGGGCCGCGAGCGGCGGCGGGTTTGCGCTGGCGCTGGCGAGCGACGTGCGCATCGCGACGCCGGACACGCGCATGAACGCCGCCTTTATCCGTATCGGACTTTCCGCATGCGATGTCGGTGTGTCGTATTTTCTTCCCAGGATGATCGGTGCGTCCGCCGCGTCGGAATACATGCTGACGGGACGCTTCATCGATGCGGAGCGCGGACGCGAGCTCGGCCTGTTCGCGAAGATCGTGGCGCGCGATGCGCTTGAAGCGGAAGCACGCGCCTATCTGAAGGACATGCTGCACGCCACGCCGCTCGGCCTGCGTCTTACCAAGGAGGCGCTCAACCACGCCATCGACGCACAAAGCCTGGAAGCCGCGATTGCGATGGAGGACCGCAATCAGATCCTCTGCGCGCAGGGCGAGGATTTCCGCGAAGGCGTCACCGCGTTCTTCGAAAAGCGCGAGCCGAATTATTCCTGACGCCCTTTCGGTGGCGCGCCGGACGGGCTAAATTCCAGCCTGACAAATTGTCATGAAGGTGCCCCGATGTCCGATACGCCGCTGCCGGGCCTTTTTCAGCTCACGTCGATGAACCCGGACTTCAATGCCGATCCGCATGTGCTGCTCGACCGGCTGCGCGGTGAATGTCCCGTGCATCGCGACGACGTCGCCGGCACTTTCATCATGACACGCCACGCCGATGTGCGCAGCGTTCTCGGCGACACGACGATGTGGCGCGGGCCCGATCGCGCGGAGGAGTCGGCGGTGATCGCGCGCCGCGTTCTCGAGGATCGCGTCGAGGGCCTGACAATTCCGGAGGAGGAGCAGCGCTCGGGAATCCTTCTGATGGACGAACCCGATCACATGCGCATCCGCGAGCCGTTTGCGAAGGCGCTCTACAAGCGCGTCGCCAGATGCAAGCCGCTGGTGCAGAAGGTGGTGGACGAATGGCTCGCGCCGCTCAAGGGCCGCGCGACCTTCGATGCGATGAACGATTTTGCCCTGCGCGTGCCGATCGATGTCATCGCGCGCATCCTGGGCGTGGATGAGAACCGCCTCAGCGAATTCCGCGACTGGAGCGAAGGGGCGAT
>Ga0335075_10001438_pt1 | contig 39299 bp, 34 predicted proteins | sample Lox_Sample_24_FD_206723 | JGI IMG/M metagenome (GOLD analysis project Ga0335075, IMG submission 206723) | Soil microbial communities from Loxahatchee National Wildlife Refuge, Florida, United States - Lox_Sample_2.4 | ecosystem: Environmental > Terrestrial > Soil > Wetlands | place: USA... | reverse complement strand
GCACCTCGGCGCTGGGGCGTGCCCCCGCCGGCCGGTAGTTCATACGCACCGAGATGACGCGCAGCGTTCCGGGCTGCAGCTCGGCCGGCCGGCTGCGGCGCACGCCGTGGCGCTGCATGTACTGCATCTGCCCATGCCAGCCGCGCTCGAGCCAGCGCAGCAGATGACGCTCGTCCTCGGCGAGCTCGATACCGGCGATGCCGATGGCGTCGAAGCCCAGTGCCCGCGCTTCACCGTCGATCGCGCGGCGCAGCTCGCTTGCGGCGGCGGCGTCGATGCCCGGCGCGCTCGCTGCAGGCGATCGCTTCGGCTCGGCGGGTGAGGGGTTGGTGGGCGGCAATGAGCGCCTGCGGTAGGGCCTGTGAGGACCCCCAGTATAATCGGGCCATGACGTCCCCCCAGCTGCTCTACTCAGTGGATCAGGCGCGAGCACTGGATGCGCTGGCCATCGCCCAGGGCACGAGCGGCTACACGCTGATGCGCCGCGCCGGGGAGGCGGCGCTGCGCATCCTGCGCAGTCGCTGGCCGCGTGCGCTGCAGATCTGCGTCGTCACCGGTGGCGGCAACAATGGCGGCGACGGCTATGTGCTGGCGCGCTTCGCTCAGGCGGCGGGGCTCGGCGTGCGGGTGCTCGCGGTGGTCGCCGCCGATGCACTCACGGGCGATGCGCGCGTGGCCTGCGATGAATTTCGCGCCAGCGGCGGGCACATCGAGCCATTTACGCCGAGTGGGCTGGAGGCGGAGGTCATCGTCGATGCGCTGCTCGGTACGGGCCTGCGCTCCGCGGTACGCGCGCCGATGGCCGCCGCCATCGAGCAGATCAACCGCAGCGGACGCCCGGTCCTGTCACTGGACGTGCCGTCCGGACTCAACGCCGACAGCGGCGCAGTGATGGGCGCTGCCGTGACCGCCGATTGCACCATCAGCTTCGTGGCGCTGAAAACCGGACTGTTTCTGCAGGAGGGTCCGGAGCGTGCGGGGCGATTGCTGTTCGATGATCTGGGCGTCTCGGTGCCCGATGAGCCGCGATTTCGCCCGGTGCTCGAGCGGCTGGGCGAAGCTGACGTGCTGCGGGCCCTGCCGCCGCGCGAGCGCGATGCGAACAAGGGCGATTTCGGTCGCGTGCTGATCATCGGCGGTGGCCCGGGGATGCCCGGCGCGCTGCGGCTGGCGGGAGAAGCCTGCCTGCGTACGGGTGCCGGGCTCGTGACGGTCGCGACCTGGCCGGACAATCTGAACGCCATCGTGGCCGGCCGTCCCGAGCTCATCGTGCACGGCGTGCGCGATGTGGCCGAGCTCGAGCCGCTGCTGCAGACGGCCACGGTGCTCGCCGTCGGGCCTGGAATGACCCGCACGGGCTGGGCACGGGCGCTGCTGCAACGCTCGCTCGCCGCGCCGCTGCCGATGGTGCTGGATGCTGATGCCCTCAATCTCATGGCAGAGCAGGGGCTGCGCGCGCCCGCCGGTGCCGTGCTCACGCCGCACCCGGGCGAGGCCGGTCGGCTGCTCGGCATCAGCGCAGGCGAGGTGCAGGCCGACCGCATGGGCGCTCTCAAGCGTTTGTGCCAGGCACATCGGGGCGCCGTGATCGTGCTCAAGGGCGCCGGCACGCTCATCGGCCGGCATGTCGCCGGGCCGGCCGGGTCCTCATCGGCGCCAAGTCTGTGCGAGCGCGGCAATCCGGGCATGGCCGCGGCGGGCATGGGAGACGTGCTGACCGGCGCGATCGCCGGCATCCTCGCGCAATGTGGCGACCCCTGGCTGGCCGCGCGCGCCGGGGTCATGGCGCATGCGCTCTCGGGCGATGAGCTCGCACGCGAGCGCGAGCGCGGCATTCTCGCGCTCGAGTTGGCGCAGGGGCTGAGCCATTGGGTCAATCTCAAGCGTTGACCGTGAGCGAGCCTCTGACGCTGCACGATGAATCCGCGACGCGCCGGCTGGGCGCCGCGCTCGCGCGCCACTGTCCCTGGTCCATGCCCGGTGCGCGCTGCGTGTTTCTCTCCGGAGAGCTGGGCGCCGGCAAAACCACGCTGATCTCGGCGTTGCTGACCGCCTGCGGCGTGCGCGAGCCGGTGCGCAGCCCGACGTACTCGCTGATCGAAGTCTATGCATTCGATGCCTGCGTGGGCGTGCACCTGGATCTCTACCGCCTGCATGACGCCGGGGAGCTCGAGCAGCTGGGACTGCGCGACTACCTGCACGAGCGCGCGCTGCTGCTGGTGGAATGGCCCGAGCGTGCGCGGGCACAGCTGCCGCGGCCGGATCTGTGGTTACAGCTCTGGCCGCAGGAGCCGGGTCGGCGCTGCCTGCTCACCGCCCATAGCCCCGCCGGGGAACGCTGGCTTGCCGAGCTGCCGACAGAGCTGGCGCTGTCAGAACGGGCCTGAGCTTCAATCCGTATCTCCATCATTATGTTGAAATAAGGCGCGGCAACGCTTAGAGTCGGCGGGACCATTGGAAGAGGCGAGGCCGACGATGCCGCTCGAAGCGGGCCGGGTACGAAGAACCGTCGGGGGGAGGCTGGCACCGGTACTGTCGGTGCTGCTGATGCTGTCACCCCTGAGCTCCATCAGCGCAGCGTCGCTGCATCGGACCGCGACGCAGCCCGCCGCCCAGCGAGCCGACGCGCGTCTCGAACACCTCTCGCTGTCCGCGGGCGCACAGAGCGCGATGCTGACGCTCTCGCTCTCCGAGGCGGTGCGGGTGCGCTCACTGCGCTTGTCCGCGCCCGAGCGGGTGGTCATCGATCTGCCCCAAACGCGACGCCACGCGTCACTGCCAGCCATCAGCACCGATTCGCTGGTGCGTGCGCTGCGCTCGGGGCGGCCCAACAGTCACACGCTGCGGCTGGTGCTCGAGCTACGCGCCCCCGCGCGCGTACACCTGCGCTGGCAGGATGTGTCGGGCGCCGCGCAGCTGAGTGTCGAGCTGACACGGGTCCCGGTGCTCTCCGCGCGCACCGCCCCCGCCAAGGCGATCGTCCCGGCGGTCGCGACGCCTGCGGCCATGCCGCCCGCGGCTGCGCCGCCCGCGCCTCCGTCTGGATCGCTATTGCAGAGCGTGCATGCCGCGCACGCACCACAGGCCGCGCGCGACGTGATCATCGCCGTGGATGCCGGGCATGGTGGGGAGGATCCGGGGGCCACCGGGCCGGATGGCACGCACGAGAAGAATGTCACGCTCGCCATCGCGCGCGCGCTCGCTGCGCGCATCGATGGCGAACCTGGCATGCACGCGGTGCTCACGCGGGACGGCGACTACTTCGTGCCGCTGCGCGATCGGATGGAGCGTGCGCGCGCCGCACATGCGGATCTGTTCGTCTCGATCCATGCCGACTCGGTGCGTGACCGCTCGATCGAAGGATCGTCGGTCTACATTCTCTCCGAGCGGGGCGCCTCCAGCGAAGCGGCGCGGCGGCTGGCGGATCAGGAGAATGCGGCGGATCTGAAGGGTGGCATCTCGCTCGCGGCGCAGGCGCCCGAGCTGCGCTCGGTGCTGATGGACCTGTCCCAGAACGCCAGCATGGCGCAGAGCGGAGAGGCCGCACAGGACGTACTCGGCGCGCTCGATCGCGTGGGCGCCGTGCGCAAGCGCGAAGTGCAGCAGGCCGCATTCGTGGTGTTGAAGTCACCCGATGTGCCCTCGATGCTGGTGGAGACCGCCTACATCTCCAATCCATCCGAAGAGCGCCGCCTGCGCGATCCGCAGCAGCAGCAGCGGCTCGCCCAGGCGATCTTCAGCGGCATTGCCGATTACTTTCGGCAGTATCCGCCGCAGGGCAGCCTCTTCGCGCGCACGCGCCCCGATCGCGCCGAGACCAAGGGCAGCTCCTGAGCACTCGCTGCTGAGCACTCGCTGCTAAGATCCCCGGCGCTCACCCCTGCGAGCGCCGTTCCGATCCGACATGCCCATCCGAGTTCTGCCCTCACACCTGGTCGACCAGATCGCGGCCGGCGAGGTCATCGAGCGGCCGGCCTCCGTGGTCAAGGAGCTCATCGAGAATGCGCTCGACGCCGGTGCACGCCACATTCAGATCGACATCGAGCGCGCCGGCCTGGGTCTGATCCGGGTGCGCGACGATGGCCATGGCATTCCCGCCGAGGAACTGGCGCTGGCGGTGCTGCCGCATGCGACCAGCAAGATCGCCAGCGCCGAGGATCTGCTCGGCATTGCGAGCCTCGGCTTTCGCGGCGAGGCGCTGCCCTCCATCGGCTCGGTGGCGCGGCTGCGCCTGATATCACATGCCCGTGGCAGCAGCGAGGCTGCGGAGCTGTCGGTGGATGCGGGCGAGTGCTCGATGCTGCAGCCTGCGGCGCATCCGGTGGGCACGAGCGTCGAGGTGCGTGACCTGTTCTACAGCGTGCCGGCCCGGCGTCGCTTCATGCGCAGTGAAAGCACCGAGTTCGGTCATATCCTGCGCCAGGTCGAGCGCCTGGCATTGGCGGTGCCGGCGGTGGGCTTCCAGTTGCGTCACAACGAGCGGCTGATGCTCGAGCTGCCCCCCGCCGACACCCAGCAGCCGCAGGCGGCGCTCGCAGCACGCCTCGATCGTATTCTCGGGCCCGAGTTTCGTCGCCAGGCGCTCGCGCTCGAGCCGGCCGGCTCGGCACTGCGGCTGTGGGGCTGGCTCGGTCTGCCAACGGCGGCACGCGGTCAGCCCGATCAGCAGTATTGGTTCGTGAATGGCCGGGCAGTACGCGATCGATTGCTGGCGGGCGCTGCGCGACTCGGCTATCGCGATGTGCTCTACCACGGTCGGCATCCCGGATTCGTGCTGCACCTGACGCTCGATCCGCGCGAGGTGGATGTCAATGCACATCCCAGCAAGCTCGAGCTGCGCTTTCGCGACAGCCGCGGCGTGCACGACCTGGTGTTCCGCCAGATCGAGCGTGCGCTCGCCGCGACACGCCCGCGCACGCTGATGTCCCCGGCGGGCATGTTCGCACCGCCCGGCGTGGCGCTGCAGCCGCTGGGCGAGCGCGACGGGATGACGGGCGAGCGCGACGCGCTGGAGGCCGGGCGCTACGCGCTGGCGGCCGAGCTGCCACTGATGGGCTCGCCCGGCTCGATCGCTCAGACGCTGCAGGCACTGCAGGGACTGAGCACGGCCGAGCCTGCGCCCGGAGCACTCGAGCAGCCGCTCGGTATTGCGCTGGCGCAGCTGCACGGCCTCTACATCCTGGCGCAGAACCGCGAGGGGCTGATCATCGTCGATGCGCACGCCGCCCACGAGCGTGTGCTCTATGAACAGCTCAAGCGTGACTACGACAGCGCCGGTAGCGCGGCCTCGCAGGGACTGCTCGAGCCGCTGGTGCTGCAGGCGCCGGAGCACGAGATCGATGCGCTGCTGGGCGAGCAAGCCGAGCTCGAGCGGCTGGGTTTCAGTCTCGAGCGGCTGTCTCCTTCGAGCCTCGCGCTGCGCCGTGTGCCGGTGCTGCTCGCGCAGGTCGATGCCCGAGAGCTGCTGCAACAGCTCGCGCGCGAGCTGTGCGGCGAGCTTGGCGTGCATCATCTGGATGCCACGGCGCATCGGCTGCTCGGCAACCTCGCCTGTCGCGCCGCCATTCGCGGTCAACGCACGCTCAGTCCTGCGCAGATGGATGCGCTGCTGCGCCAGATGGAGCAGACCGAGCGATCCAGCCAGTGCAATCACGGAAGGCCCACGTGGATGCGCCTGACGCTGCGCGAGATCGATCAACTATTTCTGCGGGGGCGCTGATGCACGTCCTGCCGCTGCGCTGATGCCGCAGGGGCCGCCACTGCTGGTGGTGCTGACCGGCCCCACCGGTACCGGCAAGAGCGCCCTGGCGCTGCAGCTCGCCGCGAGCCTGCAGGACACGCTGGCGCTGGAGATCATCAGCGTAGACTCCGCGCAGGTCTATCGCGGCATGGACATCGGCACCGCCAAGCCCGATGCCGCGCAGCGCGCGCGCCTGCCGCATCACCTGATCGACATCCGCGACCCGGCCGAGAGCTACTCCGCCGGTGAGTTCGTGCGCGATGCGCTCGAGACGGTCCACGAGATTCATCGGCGCGGCCATCAGCCGCTGCTGGTGGGTGGCACGATGCTCTACCTGCATGCGCTCTATCATGGCTTGGCCGCGCTGCCGATGGCCGATGCAGCGGTGCGCCGCCAGATCGATGCCCTGGCCCTGCAGCACGGCTGGCCTGCGCTGCACGCCGAGCTCGCGCGCATCGATGCGCGTGCCGCCGCGCGGATTGCACCGACCGATGGCCAGCGTATCCAGCGCGCGCTGGAAGTCTGGCGCATCACCGGCGTGCCCATCAGCGAGTGGCAGCAGCGCACGCAGGGTGCGCGCGAGCGCTATCGCTGGCTGCGCTTCGCGCTGCTGCCCGAGGAGGGCCCGGCTGCTCGCGCCGCGCTGCGTGCGCGCCTGGCGGCGCGATTCTCGGGCATGCTCGAGGCCGGATTGCTGCGCGAGGTCGAGCGCCTGTACGCGCGCGGGGATCTGACCGAGCAGCACGCCTCGGTGCGCGCGGTGGGCTACCGGCAGCTCTGGCGCATCTTCAGCGCCGGTGCGGCGCCCGCGGAGGCGGAACAGGCGGCGCTGACGGCCACCGCGCAGCTGGCCAGGCGCCAGCTGACCTGGCTGCGCCGTGAAGCGGAATTGATCCGCCTCAATGCAGCCGGTGTGGGACTCGCGGAAGCGGTTGGCAGGCAGATTCTCGCGGCGGCCCGCGCATGACCGCCCTGCCGGCGGGTGCTAGAATCAGTCCAGCGCGAAGGCTTTCGACCTCGAAGCGACCCCCCGTGATGAGGCCAGATCCCGAGGCGACGACCCCCGCCTGTAAGAACTAGTTGAAAAATAAGGAGAAAACCATGGCCAAAGGCCAATCATTACAAGACCCCTTCCTCAATGCGCTTCGCAAGGAGCATGTGCCGGTCTCGATCTATCTGGTCAACGGCATCAAGCTGCAGGGACAGATCGATTCCTTCGATCAGTTCGTCGTTCTGCTGAAGAACACCGTCAGCCAGATGGTCTACAAGCATGCGATCTCCACGGTCGTGCCGGCGCGCGCGGTGCGCCTGACTCCCGAGGAGAGCGCCACGGCTGAATCGACCGCGGACTGACCTATCGACACCGGTCGTAGCATGTTCGAGCGACCGCGCGCCGGTGAGCGCGCGGTGCTGGTGCGTTTGGGTCTCGGCAGCTCGGTGCGGGCCGAGGACCTGGAGGAATTCCGCTCGCTGGCGCGCTCGGCCGGCCTCGAGCCGGTGGCCACTGTGCTCGGCAGGCGCGATCGGCCCGATTCGCGCTACTTCGTCGGCAGCGGCAAGGCCGAGGAGATCGCGGCCATCGCACGCACGAGCGACGCGCAGCTGATTCTCGTCGATCACCCGCTGTCGCCCAGCCAGGAGCGCAATCTCGAAAAGCTCATCGGCGCGCGCGTGCTCGACCGCAGCGGTCTGATTCTCGACATCTTCGCGCAGCGCGCGCGCAGCTTCGAAGGCAAGCTCGAGGTCGAGCTGGCGCAGCTCAAGCACATGTCGACCCGGCTGGTGCGCGGCTGGACGCACCTTGAGCGTCAGAAGGGTGGCATCGGTCTGCGGGGCGGTCCAGGCGAGACCCAGCTCGAGGTGGATCGGCGCCTGCTCTCCCAGCGCATGCGCACGGTAACGCGTCGCCTGACGCACCTGAAGCAGCAGCGCGAAACCGGACGCAGCGCACGCGCGGAAATTCCCGTGCCCGCCGTGGCGCTGGTGGGCTACACCAATGCGGGCAAATCCACATTGTTTCGTGCGCTGACGGGCAGCGAGGTCTACATCGCCAATCAGCTCTTTGCCACGCTCGATCCGACCGTGCGTCGCCTGCAGCTTCCGGCCCAGGTGGTACTGGCCGATACCGTGGGTTTCATCCGCGAGCTGCCGCACGAGCTGGTGGCGGCGTTCCAATCCACGCTGCAGGAGGCGCGCGAGGCACATCTGCTGCTGCACGTCGTGGATGCCAGCGATGCGCAGCGTGACGAGCACATCGGGGAGGTGAACCGGGTGCTGCGCGAGATCGGCGCGGGAGCCATCCCGCAGCTGCGCGTGTACAACAAGATCGATCGGCTGGGGCTGGCGCCTCGCGCCGAGCGCGATGCGCACGGACAGCTGCAACAGGTATGGATTTCGGCCGCGCAGGGGCAGGGCCTGTCATTGCTGCGCGACGCGATCGCCGAGCGGCTCGACCTGTCGGTGCAGCGCCGCTGGCTGCGTCTGCCGCCCAGCGCCGGTGCCCTGCGTGCCAGCCTGCATGCTGCGGACGTGGTGCGCGAGGAGCGATCGCTCGAGGACGGCTCGCTCGAGCTGCAGGTGGAGCTGCCGGCCGCGGAGCTGGCTCGCTGGGCGGCCCAGCCGGGAGTGCGGCTGCTGCCGGCCCTGGCCGGCACCCCGGCGACGGCACCCGCGGGGGCGCTGGTCGACGCGGCCGCTTGTGCCTCGCCCGAGGGCTACCTAGAATCCGCAGCGCCGCCGCAGCCCCGCGCCGCCCATCACTGACACCTCCGACGCCCCGGTGCGTCGACTCTACCGCCATGGCATGGAATCAACCCGGCGATGACAAGCGACGGTCGAGCCGCAATGCGCCGGACGACGCGTCCCTCGATGACATGCTGCGCCGCTGGCAGGGGCGCGTGCAGCGTCTGTGGCGCCCCGGCAGCAGCCGCGGCAAGGCCGCCCTGACGCTGTTCGCCCTGGCGCTGCTCGTATGGCTCGCCAGCGGCTACTACCAGATCGCCAGCGGAGAGCGCGGCGTGGTGCAGACTTTCGGGCGCTATGTCGCCACCGAACCGCCCGGTAGTGGCTGGCGCTGGCCCTGGCCGATCCAGACCATGACGAAGGTCAGCGTCGCCGACGTCAACTCGTTCGACTCCAAGGACACGATCCTGACCGCGGACCAGAGCCTGGTGACACTGGCCTGGTCCCTGCAGTACCGCATTGCCGACCCATTGCAGTACCTCTTTCAGCTGCGCGATCCCCAGGCCACGCTGCAGCAGGTCGGCGAAGTGGTGGTGCGCCGGCTCGCCGCGCGCGCGGACCTTTCCTCGCTGGTCGCCGGGCAGGCGCGTGATCGCATCGACGTACAGGCGCGTGAGGGCATGCAGCAGCTGCTCGATCAGTATCACAGCGGCATCAGGCTCAGCGCCTTCGATCTGACTGACGTGCAGCTGCCCGACCCCGTTGTCGCCGCCGAGCACGACGCGGATCACGCGGCCGATGACCGCCAGCGACAGATCAGCGATGCGCAGAGCTATGCCAACGATCTGAAGCTCAAGGCCCAGGCGAGCGCCCAGCAGCAGATCGCCGATGCGCAGGTGTACGCCACGCAGACGCTTGCACAGGCCGAGGCTGATACGCAGCGCTTCGATGAGCTTGCGGCGAGCTACGCGCTGCAGCCGCAGGTACTGCGCGACCGGCTCTACATCCAGACGATCCAGGACATCCTGTCGCACTCGCGCAAGGTGTTCGTGGATGCGCGCGCGGGCAATGGCGCGGTGTTCTACGTGCCGCTCGACAAGCTCGCGCAGGCGACCGGCAACAGCGGGGATGCGGCCGCGGCGGCCGCCGCCGCTGCCGAGAGCGCCCCCGGGGCCGCACAGAGCGAGCGCGCCAGCGACGATGATCGCAGCCGCGCGCGCGGAGATCGCTGATGGCGCGCCGCCTGGGTTGGTGGGTGCTGGCGCTGCTGGTTGCGGCACTGCTGCTGGATGGCTCGCTGTTTCGCGTCGACCAGGGCGGCGGCGCGGTGTGTACGCGGCTCGGACAGCTGCTACCCGGCGCCTATGGCCCGGGACTGCACTGGAAGTGGCCACTTGACCAGGTGCATCGCTTCGATGAGCGGCTCACGACGCGCACCTATCCCGGCGAGAGTTTCCTCACCAGCGATCAGCGCACGCTCAGCGTGGACTTTCTGCTGCGCTACCGGCTCACGGACGTGAGCTCTTTCTATCGGGGCACCGGCGGTGACGAGGACGTTGCCGCGCGACGGCTGGCCGATCTGACGCGCGATCGGCTCAAGGCGACGGTGGCGCACGAGACGCTCGCCGCGATGCAAAGCCAGTCGCGCGGCGGCCTGTCCTCCGACGGATTTGCGATGCTGCGGGCAGCGGCTGACGCGCTGGGCCTCGAGCTGGTGGATCTGCAGCTGCAGCACATCGATCTGTCCGACCAGGCCACCAGCGCGGTCTACCAGCGCATGGAGCAGGTCTTCAGCGCGCGCACGCAGCAGCTCGACGCCAGCGGCACGCTGCAGTCCGATCAGATCCGCGCCGACGCCGAGCGCAAGCGTGCGGAGCTGCTGGCCGATGCCACAGGCCAGGCGCAGCGCATCCGCTCCGATGCGGACGCGCGCGCTGCTGCACTGTATGCGCATTCGTATGGCAAAAATCCCGAGCTGGCGGATTTCACGCAGAGCCTCGCGGCCTACAAGAGCTCGTTGGAGCACGAAGGGGACGTGCTGGTCATCACGCCCGAGGGCGATTTCTTCAAATATCTGCGCAGTCCGAGCGGGCGGGCGAGTGGCGCACCGCCCCTGCCGGCAGCGCATTAGGGGATAGACGTGGCGCAGTGGCTGGCAAAGTGCCTCCCGGGGCGCGGCTGATGGGCCGCTTCGTCGTGGTCATCGGCACCCAGTGGGGTGATGAGGGCAAGGGCAAGCTCGTCGACCTGCTGACCGAGCGCGCCCGCGCCGTGGCGCGCTTTCAGGGCGGCCATAATGCCGGGCACACGCTGGTGATAGGTGGGCAGAAGACCATTCTGTCGCTGATTCCTGCCGGCATCCTGCGCGAGGGTGTGCAGTCCCTGATCGGCAACGGCGTCGTGGTATCGCTCGAGGCGCTGTTCAGGGAGGCCGAGACGCTGCTGTCGCAGGGTGTGCCGGTGTTCGAGCGCCTGCGGCTGTCGCCCGCCTGCCCCCTGATCCTGCCCTCGCACGTGGCATTGGACCGCGCGCGCGAGAATGCACGCGGCGCCAATGCCATCGGCACCACCGGGCGGGGCATCGGACCGGCCTACGAGGACAAGGTCGCACGGCGCGCGGTGCGCGTCGCGGACCTGTTTCAGCGCGATCGCTTCGCCGCCAAGCTCGGTGAAGTGCTCGATTTCCACAACTTCGTTCTGCAGGGCTATTTCGGCCAGCCGCCCGTGGATTTCCAGCGCACGCTCGATGAGCAGCTGCAGTTCGCCGAGCGGCTGCGCCCGATGGTGCTGGACGTCACCGCGGTGCTGGCGCACCTCAAGCAGCAGGGTGCCAACGTGCTGTTCGAGGGCGCGCAGGGCGCGATGCTCGATGTGGATGTCGGCACCTATCCGTTCGTGACCTCATCGAACACCAGCGCTGGCGGGGCGGCGACCGGCACCGGGATCGGACCGCTGGCGTTTGACCAGGTGCTCGGCATCGTGAAGGCCTATGCCACCCGCGTGGGCGCCGGGCCCTTTCCGACCGAGCTGTTCGATGACTCCGGCGAGCATCTCTCGCGCGTGGGCCACGAGTTCGGCTCGGTCACCGGGCGTCGTCGCCGCTGCGGCTGGTTCGATGCGGTGGCGCTGCGCCGGGCGGTGCTGCATTCGAGCGTCTCGAGCCTGTGCATCACCAAGCTCGACGTGCTCGATGGGCTCGACACCATCCGCATCGCCTCGGGCTATCGGCTGGCAGGGCAGTTGCTCTCCGAGCCGCCGCTGTTTGCCGATGGCTACGCTGATGCTGAACCGGTCTATGAGGAGATGGCTGGCTGGAAGCAGTCCACCATCGGTGTAACCGATCTGGCAGCGCTGCCCGCCAATGCACAGCGCTATCTCGAGCGCATTGAGCAGCTGGTCGGGGTACCGGTGGATCTGATCTCCACCGGTCCCGATCGCGATCAGACCATCATCCGCCGTCACCCCTTCGAGGGCTGAGTGAGGTGCCCCGTAGGTAAACTGCGCCGCCGGGGCCGCGCGCTCACCCTCAGCCCTTCGGCTTGTCCTTGTCGTCGGCAGCCGGCTTCTTGGGTGCGTTCTTGGCCTTGTATGTCGCCACCGACTGATTGAAGCGGGTCACGACATCGTTGAGCTGATGGACCGCAGCGTTATGTTGCTTCGACTCGGCCTGGTCGATCTTGTCGGCATCGACGGAGGAGATGCCGGGACCTGCGGCCGCGATGGCATCGTCGTGCTCCTTCTTGATGCAGGCAAGGTAAGTCGTGGTGGAATTCTGGAATGAGACCACGCCCTGCTGGGCCTTCAGAATGTCATCGGCCGTCGCAGTATTGCCATCCGGAACATCGGGCGGATTGCCAGGCGATGTGCAGGCAGCATAGACCGGCGAGACGCCCAGCGCGGCCAGCGCCGCGATCGCGAAGAGTCCTTTCATGAGGTACACCCCCTTGCTAACAGCCTCGCTATGCTAAAGCGCCCGGTCGAGAGGCGCCAGCGGCACTGCGCCTGGAGGCTTTCAGAGCCGCACCCCCGCTGCGCCGGCCTGACGGGGCCGGGGGACAACTAGCGCACGCGCAGGCGCAGATCCGTCCCTTCCGACAGGTCGAGCGGATCGCTGAGCGTGCCCTGTACATCCGCGAAGCGCACGACCAGCAGCTGCAGCGAGCCGGCATTGTCGGGCGTCAGCTGCAGCACATGGCGCTCGGTCTGCAGGTCGCAGCCAGTATAGGTCTGTGTGTAGGTGATGTTGCCGTGCGCATCGCACTCGGCCATCTCCTGGAAGTGATACTCGCAGAAGCGATCGATCGGAGGAGAGGGTTGCGTGCGCACGGCGATCTGGAACACCGACTGTAATGCCTGCTCTGCATCGGCCGGAATGGTGCGGGTGCCCGGATCGCCGAACATCTGCGAGAGGATGGGCCCACGCACGGCATAGAGCGCGTGTGCAGCGTCCCAGGTCACGGACTCCTCGGCGCGGCCGCTGCCCGGCGGCAGTGTCGAATACGCCACGAAATGCACGTCGTGGCACAGCTGTGCCGCGGCGATATCGGCCGGTGAGGCGGGAAGATCGACAGTCACCGCTGGCGGGCTCGCCAGCGCGGCGCTCAGTACCAGGGCAGGCAGTGGCATCTAGATTGGTCCGTGTCCGTGGTTGTGGTTGCTGTCGCGACGGGGCGGCGTCGCGCGGCCCTCACTGACGTAGTGTCGCTCGCCGCTGGCCGGGTCGTAGTAGACCGTCAGAATCTCACCGCTGTGCGGATCCTCGAAACGCTCATCCGTGCGTTGCCAGCCGGTCGGCGCCTGGGTGCTGCTGGCACGGTAGCGCCAGCGCTCGAAGAAGATGGCGGCGAGAATCACGCTGCCCATCCCCAGCAGGTAGAAGCCCGCCGTCCGCAGGCCTTCCAGCACGAACCGCCCCCCTACCGCCATCTGTGCCAGTGCGATGAGAAGCACGATCGCGCGTACCACATTCATGGGCCTGCCCCGTTCATGTGGCGGGCTCGATGATCACGGCGGTGCCGTAGGCGACGATCTCGCTCATCGTCTGGCCGATCTCGGAGGAATCGAAGCGCATCATCACGATCGCGTTGGCCTGCATGAGCGTCGCGTTCTTCACCATGCGATCCACGGCGTGACGGCGCGCTTCCTCGAGCAGCTGCGTGTACTCGGATATCTCTCCGCCGGCCAGCGAGCGCAGGCCGGCCATGATGTTGCCGCCGAGGCCGCGACTGCGCACGACCACTCCAAATACCTGTCCGCGGGTCTCGCGGATGCGATGTCCCGCGATGGTTTCCGTGGTCACGACCAGCATGCTGCCTCCCTGTGCGTATCTGCCGGGCGCGCTCGAGCTCAGAAGCTCTCGAAGCGCAGCTCGATGCCATAGGACTGCACCTGCAGATAGTACATCGCCAGATCGCTCATGTAGCCCCGTTGCGCCCAGAGGGCCAGTGGCAGTGACAGCACCTGGAAGCCGAATTCGGCGCGCACGGTACCGTAACGAAACGGCTGCGATTCGCCGGTCGCATAGCGCACCGTGATGTTGGGGCGGCTGAAAATGCTGGCGGTGTTGAGCGCACTACGTACCGACTCGCTCGGATATTCCACCTGCAGGGACAGTCCGTCCACCGCGCGCCTGGGCTTGCCCTGCGGATTGTCCTCCCACGGATGGTATTCATCGGGTGGACCCTGCAGCAGCCCGTGGGGCAGGAAGTATTTGCCTTCGAAGAGCGTCGCGACGTCGCCCGGATAAAGCTGGTGCCAGTTGAGCTGCGCGTAGTCCCAGCCGCGATGAATGAAGTTGTCCGCATACTGCGCGTTCTGCAGCGTCGCCAGCTCGTTCTGATACTGCTGCGGGGTGTGTACCAGCTGTCCATTGGACTCGTGTGCATAGCCGAGATCCAGATAATCCGCAAAGCGGCTGTCCGGACTGCTGCTGCCGGCCGATGGGCCGTCCGGATGGGTCAGGAAGCGCCAGAACAGCTCGGGATGGTAATCCTTGCCCACCACCGGGGAGCCGCTGCGCGTGCCCCAGTAGAAGCCGAAGCGCGTGGACATTGCCAGAAACACCCGGTTGCGCCTGCCGGTCCAGTCGAGCGGCAGCAGTCGCACTTTCGCCGACAGCGTGACATCTATATACGGCACATCGTCGTTGTCGTGCGTATAGCCGGCAGTGATCGGCTCGTTAGGCTGCAGAATGAGCTCGTTGGGGCTGGCGGCAGCGTCCGCTGGCGGCGCGGCGAGCAGCAGCTGCGGAAAGAGCAGAGCCGCAGGGCTCAGGGTCAGGAGCAGCCGCGCGATCACGTCAGGGCAGGGGCCTGCGCCATGGGGGTGTCTGCAGATGCTCCATTGAGGGCCATGCTAGCGGAAGTCGCGCGAGCTTCTCTGTAGGCTGCCAAGCCAGTTTGAGCGGTTGTGCAGCCGCCGTGCGACCACGTGCGCCACGCGGTCACGCCGCTGCAGCGTGCCGTCGATGACCAGCAGCGAGGACTCGAGCGCCTCGCGGCGCTGGGCTGCGAACACCTTGGGCCAGAGAATGATGTTGAGAATGCCGCTCTCATCCTCGAGGGAGGCAAACACGACGCCTGAAGCGGTGGCAGGCTGCTGCATGTGAGTCACCAGGCCGCCGACGCGCACGCGGCGGCCATCGTCGAGCTGCTGCAGATCGGCGCTGCTGCTGAAGCCCAGATGCCTCAGCCGCGATCGCAGCAGCGCCAGCGGATGCCGGCCGGTCGTCAGTCCCAGATGACGATAGTCGGCCAGGATCTGCTCGCCTTCGCCCGGTGCCGCAAGCTGCACCGGTGGCTCCTCGGCCGACAGTCCCTGCAGCAGGCCCGGCAGCCGCTCCACACCGAGTGCCCGCCAGCTCGCCGCATGGCGGTGCGAGCTCAGGCAAGCCAGTGCGCCGGCGGCCGCCAGATTCTGCAGGGCGCGCTGAGACAGCGCCGCCCGCAGCGCCAGATCATCGATGCTGTGGAAGGCCTGCGCAGCGCGCGCCTGCACGATCTGCGCGCCCTGTGCCTCGGAGAGCCCACGCACCAGGCGCAGACCCAGTCGCAGGGCGGGCTGGCTCGAGCCCGCAGGGGCGGTTGCGGTCTCGAGCGTGCAGTCCCAGTCGCTCACGCTTACATCCACCGGCAGGACGGTCACGCCGCTGCGGCGCGCATCCTGTGTCAGCTGCGCGGGCGCGTAGAACCCCATGGGCTGGCTGTTGATGAGCGCGGCGGCGAAGGCGGCCGGCTCGTGACACTTGAGCCACGAGGAGACATAGGTGAGCAGCGCGAAGGAGGCACTGTGACTTTCGGGGAAGCCGTATTCGCCGAAGCCGAGGATCTGTTTGTAGATCTGCTCGGCGAATTCGCGCGCGTAGCCCTTCGCGGCCATGCCGGCGAGCAGGCGTTCGCGATAAGGTTCCAGCCCGCCGCGGCGCTTCCAGGCGGCCATGGCACGGCGCAGGCCATCGGCCTCGCCGGGGGTGAAGCCGGCGGCGACGACCGCGATCTGCATGACCTGTTCCTGGAAGATCGGCACGCCGAGGGTTCTCTGCAGCACGCCTTTCAGTTCTTCGCTCGGATAGCGCACAGCCTCGGGATTCTCGCGATGGCGCAGGTACGGATGCACCATGTCGCCCTGAATGGGCCCGGGACGCACGATCGCGACCTCGATGACCAGGTCGTAGAAGCTGCGCGGCTGCAGCCGCGGCAGCATGCTCATCTGGGCACGTGACTCGATCTGAAAGACCCCCACGGTCTCGCCGCGGCAGATCATGTCGAAGGTGGCGCTGTCCTTCGGGGGAATGCTGGCGGGCGTCAGCCGGCGGCCGCTGTAGCCTGCCACCAGATCGAAGCAGCGGCGCAGCGCCGTGAGCATGCCGAGCGCGAGCACGTCGACCTTCAGCAGGCCGAGGGATTCCAGGTCGTCCTTGTCCCACTGGATCACCGTGCGATCGGCCATGGCGGCGTTCTCGATCGGCACCAGGCAGCTCAGCGGCTCACCCGAGATGACGAAGCCTCCGACGTGCTGCGAGAGGTGACGCGGAAAGCCGACGAGCTCGCGCACCAGGCGCATCAGCAGTGCCACGCGCGCGGCGGGAAGCGAAAGCTCACGCGCGGCCATCTGGTGACGCACCTCTCCGGGCTGATCCCACCACATGTGCAGGCGTGTCAGCCGCTGGATGTCGCGGTCGGCGGCGCCGAGCGCACGCGCCACATCGCGGATGGCGCTGCGCGTGCGATAGCAGATCACGGTGGCCGCAAGCGCCGCGCGCTCGCGCCCGTATTTGCGATAGATGTACTGCATGACCTCTTCGCGCCGTTCGTGCTCGAAGTCCACATCGATGTCCGGCGGCTCGTTGCGCTCGCGGCTGATGAAACGCTCGAACAGCAGGCTCATGCGTGCCGGGTCGACGTCGGTGATCCCGAGCGCGAAACAGACCGCGGAGTTGGCGGCCGAGCCACGGCCCTGACAGAGGATCCGGTGCTCGCGCGCATAGCGCACCACGTCCTCGACGGTCAGGAAGAAGTGCTCGTAGCCCAGCTCGGCGATCAGCGCGAGCTCGCGCCCGAGCAGCTCGCGCACCGCCGAGGGGATGCCGCCGGGCCAGCGGCGGGCAGCGCCGGTTTCGGTAAGGGCGCGCAGATGCTCGCTGGCAGTGAGGCCGGGCGGTACGAGCTCGGCGGGGTATTCGTAGCGCAGCTGCGCCAGTGAGAAGCTGCAGCGCTCGGCGATGGCCACACTCTCGGAAAGCAGCCCCGGAGGATAGAGCTGCGCCAGCTCCGTGAGCGCGCGCAGATGCCGCTCGCCATTGGGATGCAGCCGCCAGCCGACCGTATCGATGGTACAGCCATGACGGATCGCCGTGAGCACGTCCTGCAGCGCGCGACGCTCGCGCACATGCATATGCACGTCGCCTGCGGCCACCAGCGGCAGCTCCAGCGCCTGCCCCAGCGCCTGCGCGCGCACCAGACGCTCGGCATCATTTGCGCCGCGATGCAGCTCCACGGCGAGCCAGCCGCGGCCGGGAAAAAAGTCCCGCAGCCAGCGGGCCTGCTGCATCTCGGTCTCGATCGCGCCGGGCTGGCCGGGCTGGTCGGGCAGTGCCCAGAGCGCCAGACACTCGCAGAGGCCGCTCTCGAAGTCCGCGCGCATCAGGCGATACTCTCCCTTGGGCGAGCGGCGCCGGCCGAGCGTGATGAGCTGACAGATCTGGGCGTAGGCACGCTGCGAGGGCGCCAGCAGCACCAGCGTCATGCCGCAGCTGGTGCGAAACTGCGCGCCGATGATCAGCCGCAAGCGCTGGCGCTCAGCCTCGGGCAGATCCTGCAGCGCCTCGTGTGCGCGCACCACGCCGGCCAGCGAGCACTCATCGGTCAGTGCCAGCGCCCGATAGCCGAGCGTGCTGGCCTGCTGCACGAGCTCGGCCGGATGCGAAGCGCCGCGCAGGAAGCTGAAGTTGCTGAGCGCATGCAGCTCCGCGTAGCCACGCACGGCTGCAGCGCGTACAGCGCGACTCATATCCACAGCCCCTGCAGATACCAGCTGTTCTCGCGCAGATCGTGAAACACCCACTGCCGCGAGCCATCCGCTGCCCGTGCGACGTAATAATCGCGCACCACATCGTCGCCGTCCCACCAGCCGCTGGCGATGCGCTCGGGCCCCGTCAGCAGCGTCGTGGGCGCCTCGATGTGCTGCGCAGGAGCCAGCAGCGCGCCCGGACGCGCAGCGTTCGTGGGCGAGGCGGTGATCGCTGCTGTGATCGACCCCGTGTGCGCATCCACTCGCCTCGTCATCGCCGTCGCAGAGGGCGAGCTTCCAAAGGCGCGCTCGGGCCGGTGATCGGCATACAGCAGCAGCTCCTGTACCGCCTCCACGCCCAGTCGTGCACGCAATCGATCCAGCAGATGCGTCAGCTCGCCGAGCTGCTGTGTTTCGCTGCCGAACAGATCCGCCTGCACGACTGCCGGAGCGGTGAAAGCATCGGCGGCCAGGGTCAGTGCACTGACCGGAGCACTCAGCGCAAGATTCTGCAGCCGCTCGCGCACCAGCGTCAGGAAGCGTGCCGCCTCACGCGCAGGGGTGGACAGGCCGATCGTAAGTGTGGAGCTGGAATGCTCGCGACTGCCCGAGGCGCGCCGTACGTGCTCGAGCTCGAGGCGAAAGTTCAGCACCGCACGATCGCGGGCGCGCAGATATCCCTGGAATTCCTGCAGCAGCCGCTGCAGCGGAAAGAGCAGTCCCTGTGTATCCTGCAGGTCGTAATCGAATACGCAGCGTGCCCGATAAACCGCAGGCAGCCGAAAGCTCGGCTGCGGATCGTCAACCTCACCCAGAAGCCGCGCGAGGTAGTGAGTACAGTCGGGTCCGAAACGGCGCGCCAGCGCCGCGCGCGGCATGGCCAGCACCTCCCCGATGCACGCAAGTCCCGCCGATCGCAGGGCATCGCGCGTTTCCAGCGGCAGCGCAAGCAAGCGTAGCGGCAGGGAGGCGAGCTGTTCGCCAAGTGCAACGTGCGTGAGCAGACAGCGCGACACGCCATCGCGCGCAGAGCTGTGTGTCAGCAGTGCCGCGGCCGCGGGGGTGGGGGCGATGGCGCAGACATGGCTGTAGCCCATGTCGCGCAGCTCGCGCTCGATGCGCGCCAGCAGCGCCGCCGGCTCACCGAACAGCGCACGACTGGCAGCGAGCTCCAGCCACAGCAGCGGCGGGCGCATCTCATCACCGCGCCGGGAGCAGACCCGGCTGCTCCACTGATAGGCCCAGGCGCACAGGCGCTCGAGCGCCTCGCCCTCATCGGCCGCGAGCGCCTCATGCCGCAGTGCTGGCAGACGGATGCATAGCCAGAGCATCAGAGCTCGCGAAGAAGAGGGTTGAGGTTGCCGGCGACGCCAGCGCCGGCGCCGGTGCCGGCGGCGCCGCTGGAAGCGCAGGTGACAGCCGCAGCGATAGGCGCAGGTGTATGCCCGCGCGTGCGCCGCGGGCTTTTCTGATCTCTACGCCCAGATCCTCGCCCAGCGGTTGCAGCTGAAGGCGCAACGCGGCCGGGGAGGGCTCGCCGGCAGCGGCAGCCGGACGATGCAGAATGCCGAAAGTATCGCCGCTCTCGGCGGCCAGTTGCAGGCGGCGCAGGCTTCGATCCACGATGTATTCCGACCAGGCCAGCACCGCGCCGACTGCCGGACAGCGCAGTGCCTGCTCCGCCGCCCACAGTGCTGCCTGAGGCCGCTCGGTGCGAATCCACAGCAGCCGCTCCAGCGCGAGCCCGCGTTGCAGCAGCGCTGGCGCATAGGGGACATACGGCGGAGCGATCCAGACGAGGCAGCGCCCGCGGCGGGCCAGGTTCTGCAGCGCGGGCAGCAGCAGTTCGAGCTCGCCGATGCCGCACTGATCGCTGAGCAGCTCCGTCAGTGCCCCGAGCGGCCAGCCGCCGCCCGGCAGCAACGCATCGAGCGCCGCATGGCCGGAGCACAGCGCGGGCGCGCCTCCCGCGTCAGACAGCCGTCTCCGCCGCGCCATCTGCTCGAGGCGCACACGCAGCTCGGACGTTGTGCGGGCGGGATTCGAAAGCATGCGCGAAAGCCGTCCAATGGAGAGCTGGAGTGAGCCGCTGCGGCGCCGCAGGGCAGAGGGCAAAGGCCTGCCCGCCGTAGCTGTGTTTTTATACAGTAATCGCGGGGCCCTGTAAATCCTGGCGGGCCGACCCGACGCATCAGCGCGGGCCAGGATGAGCTCTATCTATATCGCCGGACGGAAGGCGGCCCAGGTTGAAGGCGCGGAGCATTGCGCTCCAATTCCATCGTCATATCATAAAGATTGGTCTCGATCTCTTCGGCCTGCATGGCCAACATTGCGTCCTGCGACTCGGCCGATAGCTGCAGCGCCAGGGCCGCTTGTGCCGACTGACGTTCTCGCGCCCAGGCCGGGCCGAACATGGCATCTATGAGGTAATCATCGGGCGGACTCTTCAGCGACGCATCCGTTTGCGTTCGCAGTAGGTTCTGGTCTTCCAGCTCGTGCTTCTGCGCCTCCAGTCCTGCTTTCGGCAGAAGACCGGCGACTCGCGAAGCGTCAACACCGCCTTGTGGCGTGATATTTCCGCCTGCGGAAATCCGCGCCATCCGCTGCAAAACGTGAGAGGGCGGGATGGCGATCAATATCCCCAGCACCGCGACCATCAGTGTCAAAGCAGCCCAGGTGAGCGGACGGGGCCAGCGGCTTGGCACGCTCCCAGCGGCGGCACGCAACAATGCATGGTCGCGCGCGCCATAAGGCGGGTCTTTGATGCTCGAGCGATACGCTGCGTAAAGCTTTTCGGCGACCTGATCGTCCAAATCGCAATTTGGCCTGCTCATGTCCAGTCTCGCAGCTGTACGCGCAAGTGCGCTATCGCATAGCGCAGGCGGCTCTTGGCGGTCTCGGGTTTCGCACCGGTTGCGGCAGCGATTTCCTCGAGGCTCATGTCTGTTTCGGCTTTCAGGATGAATACCTCCCGCTGGGCTGGAGGCAGCGCATCGATGGCTGCAAGGAGTGCCTGACGCAATTGGATGTTATGGATCCAGGTGTCGGGAAGTGTGGCCTTGTCGTCGATCAGATCCTCTGGCGAAGGCCGTGGTGCCGACTCATCTGATGACCCTACCGTCCGGCCAAACCGACGCTGCCGATCCTGCAGGCGACGGTGCGCAATCGAAAACAAGTAGGTTGAGAATTTCGCAAGGGGGCGGTAGGACCGACGCCCGCGAATGACGGCCGTCCAGACCTCCTGAACGATTTCGTCCGCTTCGTTGGAATGGCCGGGTGATCTGGTGACGAAGCGGCGCAACGGACCGCGGTAGCGTCCATAGAGTATATGGAATGCCGTTTGGTCGCCGGCACAGTAACGCTGCATGAGGCTCGCATCGGAGTCGGGTTCACCCCGGATCTTCCGCTGTCCCATCGCATCGCCTGACCCGGAAGGATCGGCTCTTTCCCTCTCCTTTGTCGCGGTTGTCTCCTTGTGTACCGGCAAAGGAGTAAATCCCGGATCGAGAGCCGGATAGGTAACGGTGCTCATGGGGCCTCGGTTTGGCTACCCCTACATAGGTTAATCGCGGCAATACGGCTTCCGGGTTAACCGCTTCCGAATATACATCTGGCGCAGCTGCCGGTGGGGAAGGTCAGCGGCAACCGGCCATCTGGGCCCGAGTTCCCTTGACGTGGAAATAACCCCTTAACCCGTGAGGCAGACAACGGCGATTAACGTATATCAATGTCGATGGGGACGAGATATGAACCCGACCGCATCTCGATCATATGTTGCGCGCTATACGCTCACCTGTGGGGTTGCTCTGCTGTGGGCATTCGCCCGGGTCCATGCGGGACAGCCAGAAGCCCCCCAGGTCAGCCGCTTCCTTGCACGGGATCTGAAGGCGGCTCAGGACGATCTGAACGATCAGAACTACCCGAAGGCTCTGACGCTGCTCCAGCACGCACAGGCCGCGAGGGGTCAGCGGACAGCGTGGGACGAATACGTAATTGATGTGTTGTCCTTCAAGGCCTACGCTGGGGAGCACGATATGCAGGACGCGGCCCCCATGCTGCTCGCCGCCGCGCACTCGCAATATGCCAGCGCTGGAGAACAGAAGTCCTGGCTGCGCGCAATCATTGGAACGTATCAGTCAGAGAAGCAGCATCAGAAAGTCATCAGCATTGGCCAGGACTATCTAACCCGCAGCGGATTCGATACGGATATCGCGACCATGGTCGCTGTCTCACAGCAGGCTGTTGGCAGGGACAGGGACGCGGCCGAGACGGTGCAGACCATCATAAATCGTGAGGCGATACCGCAAGAGAGATATCTTCTCTTCCAGTGGCAACTGTACACGAAGCTTGATGATCATCCACATACGACCAGGGTGATCGATGAGCTGGTGCAGTACTACCCGAAGCCCGATTACTGGCTAAACGTGCTCCAGCCGCTGCTGCGCGCGCAGATAAGCGATGCGCATCTACAGTTGGATGTCTACCGGTTGATGCACGAGGTAGGCGCATTAACGATGCCTGGGGATTATGCAGAGCTGGCCGAGCTGGCGTATGACGCTGGCTATCCGGCTGAAACCGTGGCGGTGCTACGGCAAGCATTCGCCCAGCACGTTTTTGCCGATCAGCGTGACGCCCTCCGGTATCAGCACCTTTTGATCGGGGCACAGCGCAAGGCTCAGGCCGACCGGGCTTCGTTGCCAGCGCAAGAGATCAAGGCGGCAGCAAGTTCCACCGGTGATCAGCTCGTGGCCGTGGGCGCTGCCTACCTCAGTTACGGTGAGGCGGACAAAGGCGCTCAGCTCATCCAGCAGGGAATCGTCAAGGGGAACCTGCGCAATCCAGAGCAGGCCAGCCTGCTGCTGGGCGTTGCGCTATTGCGCTCGCACCAGCCCTTGGAGGCTCGAAAGAGCTTTGAAAGCGTGGCGAAATCTCCCAACGACGGCTACGCCCAGCTGGGCCATCTCTGGATATTGCACTCAGAGGCCCGCGGCGCCGTTTGAGCTGCCGCGGGCTGAAGCGTTGTGCCGCAGTCTGGCTCGCTTACACATCAATGCGCTGAGTGCTCGCTGCCGCTGCGGGCGCAGTGAAAGCTCGCCGGATCTTCGGTGTTGCCACTGCCGTTGTAGTAGGCGATGAGCGGATACTGGCACACCAGGCGCTTGCCGACCGCCATGCCGTCACGGTAATGCGTGACGATGAGCTCATCGGGCGCCACGCCCTCCTCGCGCCAGCGCGTCAGCAGCGCGAGCGCATCGAAGTCGAAATTTTCCGGTCCGCGAGTTCCCGGACCGTGCTGCGCGCCCGGTATCATGAAGAAGCGCATCGACTGCTGCACCTTGTGGCGTCCCAGCCTGGCGAGCACCGCGCGATAGTAGTTCACGGCGACTTTCGGGGGCACCTGATTGTCGTTCCAGCCGCCGATCAGCAGCAGCTTTCCGCCGTGCTCGAAGAAGGCGTTCAGATCCGGATCGACCGCATTCACCGGCGCATTGCGCGCGGTGTCGGACAGCGCGACGTCGCTGTCGAAGTTGATGGGTCGCGTGTGATAGTCCCACTTCGGGTCGCGGAATACGTAGTAGCGGAAGAAGTCCACCGGAATGCCGAGCGGCTTGTCACCTCCTGCGAGCAGGCCCCAGCCGAGCTCACTGCCTGGATACATCGGCGAGTAGATCTCGGCGTGCGTGCGCGGATTGTGTGGGCCGCGGTAGATTTTGCGGGCCGCCGCGACCTGCGCTGCGCTCAGGCAGTCCGGTGCGTTCGGACCCTTGCACTGCGTGACGCTGGGATCGAAGTGGCAATGCTCCGGATCACCGATGATGCCATCCATAAGTCCATCGGCCGCATCGCAGGCATTCAGTGCCGCCTGATGCAGCACGGCCAGCTTTGCTTCCGGCAGCAGACTTCCCGCCGTGGCATGCATGGCCATCCACATCCACATCTGGCCGAATACATGATGCGTGAGATAGGACGCCATGCCGGTCGCGGCAATGGCGTCGTAGTCGGTCGGATAGCGCTGCGCCTCGCTCAGTGCGGCAATCGTGCCGCCACCGTCCTCGGCCATGTATGAGAGGGTCGGAGCACGGCCGTAGTATGCCTGGATGAGCGCCTTGGCCGTCAGGGTCATCTCATGCGCAGAGCGATAACCGAAATCCTTGATCTGCTCGGGGTGGTCGACCGCGTAGCTCGAGTCGCCCTGATGGCCGGTGTTGGTACCAGTGGTGGCGTAGCCCAGGCTCATGGCCTGCGCCAGCGCGCGCGGACTGGCGCCGGTGCCACCGCCGAGACCGCCATTGCCGGTGCCGCGCAGCTTGCCATTCCAGGCCGATGCCACCGGCAGCCACACTTCGATGCGGATGTCCGAGTCGCTGCTCGGCCGGGCGCTTGCCTGCACGCGGCAGAAGGCTGGCAGATGGCTGTAATCGACCGGGGCGAATCCGGGTGGCAGGCGCTGCGCGCTTGCGGGGGGCTGGAAGGCGCCGGCCGCGACGCTCTCGACCGAGAGTATCTTCGTGTGCGGCAGCGATAGCGACGAGAGACTCTGGCAGCTCGCGGCATGCGCGAGCGGCGAGAGCAGCGCGAGCATCGACAGCGCCAGCAGCCGTGCAGCCCAGGTCTTCATGAAGTCATCCCCCTGCTGTTGAAAGTCGTGATGAGGCAATCGTGATGTTGCGATGGTACGACAGCGCGCTCAGGGCTGCATACGGATGAGCTCCTGCATCGGCAGCATGTTGTGGTTGAGATGATTCATGACCCAGACCGAACCGAATATCAGCAGGCCCGCCATGAGCACACCGAAGGCCAGCGCGAGGGTGTTGTTGATGTTGTCCGGCGCGCTGGTCAGATGCAGAAAGAACACGAGATGAACCCCCATCTGCGCCACGGCCAGTACGACAATGGCCATCATGATGCCGGGGCCGTAGATCAGGTGGGTATGCAGCGCCCAGAAAGCGGCGCCGGTGAGCAGCAGCGCCAGCGCAAGCCCGAGCAGGTAGCTGCGCAGCTCCGATGCGAGCACTCCGGGACCCGCCTCCGCGGGCTCACCGGGCAGGCGATCGGCTCCAACGCTCGAGCCCACGTCCGAGCGCGGATCGGAGGTGGCGTCCAGGCCGTGCGGGGAGCTCATGGCAGTACCTCGCCGATCAGGTAGACCAGACTGAAGATGCCAACCCAGATGATGTCGAGCGCATGCCAGAAGAGGGTGAAGCACAGAAACCGATGACGGATGTTCTGGCGGAAACCCTTGGCCCAGAACTGCGCCATCATCGTGCCGAGCCACAGCAGGCCCGCGGTCACGTGCAGGCCGTGGCAGCCGACCAGCGTAAAGAAAGCCGAGAGGAAGGCACTATGCGTCGGACCGGCGCCGCGGGAGACCATGCGTGCGAATTCACCGCTCTCCAGTACCAGGAAGCCCGCTCCGAGCAGTCCGGTGATGAGCAGCGTCACTTGCGTCCACAACAGGTTGCGTCGCGCGACCGCCAGACTCGCCATGCCGCAGGCAAAGCTTGAGAACAGCAGCAGCACTGTCTCCTCGGCGGTATTGCGCAGGTCGAACAGCGCATGCGGTCCGGGTCCACCGGCGCGGTTACCGGCAAGTACCGCATAGGTGGCAAACAACGTGGCGAACAGGATGACGTCCGAGAGAATGAAGATCCAGAATCCATAGCCCACCACGATGCGCTTGGGCGCCGGACCGCCGGCACCTGCGCCGGTGTATTCGCGCTCTGCCGCCGTGGCATCATTGCGATGTCCGAGGTGCGAGGGATCCACGGGCCGCCCGCCCTGGGGCAGGGCTCCGGGCGGCAGCGCGTCGGTCGAGGTGCTCATGGTGTCGGCACGCGCTCGGCAAGCACAGCCAGGGCCTGGCTGCGGGCCGCGCGGTTGGCCCGCTCCAGACGCGCGACCTCATCGGCCGGGATGACCTGTTCCTCCACGTCGCGCCAGGCAAACCGGACGAAGGTCGCATAGGCACCGACCAGGCCCAGGGCGACCAGCCACCAGATGCGCCAGATGAGCGCAAAGCCGGTGACCACGGCGAAGAATGCGCAGACGAAACCCGTGGCGGAGTTGCGCGGCATCTCGATCGGACCGTAGGCAGGCTCAGGAGTCTGCAGATGCCCGGCCTCGAGGGCGCGCTGCTTCATGTCCCAGTAGGGCTCCTGGTTTTCCACATGAGGCAGCACTGCATAGTTGAACGGCGGTGGCGGGGAGGCGATCGACCATTCGAGGTTGCGTCCATTCCACGGATCCCCGGTCAGATCGCGTCGGCTTGCGCGCGTGCGGATCGAAACCACGAGCTGTGCGACCTGCACGATGATGGCGGCGAGGATGATGAGCACGCCCACTGCCGCCACCAGCAGCCATGGCCGCCAGGCCGCCACATCGTAGTGCTGCAGGCGCCGTGTCATGCCCTCCAGGCCCAGCACGTAGCCCGGCGCCCAGGCGACCCAGAAACCGATGAACCACAGCCAGAAGGCCCACTTGCCAAGCCGCTCGTCGAGCACGAATCCAAACGCCTTGGGGAACCAGTAGCTGTAGCCGGCGAACGCGCCGAACAGCACGCCGGTGATGATCACATTGTGAAAGTGCGCCACCAGAAACAGGCTGTTGTGCAGCTCGAAGTCGGCGGTGGGCTCGGCCAGCATCACACCGGTCATGCCGCCGATGACGAAGCTCACCATGAAGCCGAGCGACCAGAGCATCGCGGCGCTGAAGCGCACGCGCCCGCCATACATGGTGAACAGCCAGTTGAAGATCTTCACGCCGGTCGGCACCGCGATGATCATGCTGGCAATGCCGAAGAAGGCGTTCACGTCGGCGCCCGCGCCCATCGTGAAGAAGTGGTGCAGCCAGACCATGAAGGAGATCAGGCAGATGGCCATGGTTGCAATCACCATGGAGCGATAGCCGAACAGCGGCTTGCCCGAGAAGGTCGAGACCACTTCCGAGTACACGCCGAATGCCGGCAGGATCAGGATATAGACCTCCGGATGACCCCACGCCCAGATGAGGTTCATGAACATCATGGCGTTGCCGCCGCCCAGATTGGTGAAGAAGTGAAAGCCGGCGTAGCGATCCAGCAGCAGCAGCGCCAGCGACACGGTCAGGATCGGAAAGGCGGCGACGATGAGCAGGTTCGAGGCCAGCGCCGTCCAGCAGAACATGGGCATGCGCGTGTAATGCATGCCGGGGGCCCGCAGCTTCAGGATCGTGGTCACGAAGTTGATGCCGGTGATGAGTGTGCCGATGCCGGAGATCTCGATCGCCCAGCAGTAGTAGTCCACGCCCACATCGGGTGAATAGGTGAGCTCGGAGAGCGGCGGGTAGGGTAGCCAGCCGGTGCGGGAGAAGCTGCCGATGACCAGCGAGAGGTTGACCAGCAGGGCACCGGCCGCGGTGAGCCAGAAGCTCACCGAATTGAGCGTCGGGAAGGCCACGTCGCGCACCCCGAGCTGCAGCGGCACCACCAGATTCATCAGTCCGATCATGAATGGCATCGCCATGAAGAAGATCATGATGGTGCCGTGTGCGGAGAAGATCTGATCGAAATGCGAGGCAGGCAGATACCCCGCGGCGTGGAAGGCCATCGCCTGCTGGGTCCGCATCATGATGGCGTCGATGAAGCCGCGCAGCAGCATCACCAGCGCCAACGCGCAGTACATGACCCCGATACGCTTGTGGTCGACGCTCGTGATCCATTCGCGCCACAGGTAGGGGACGTAGCCCTTCAGCCACACCCACAGCAGTACCGCCACGACGCACAGCAGGACGACCCCGCCGGCGATCATCGGCAGCGGCTCGTCGAACGGGATGGCCTGCCAGCTCAGTTGTCCGAGTAGGTGCATGAGAGTGAGTGCGCGGTGGTCAGGGTTTGGATGCGCCCCCCGGTCCCGGGGGCAACCGCTGCAGCACGATGGCGTCGAACAGGTGCGGCATCACCGAGCGATAGCTATAAGGTGAGACCTCGCTGCTCGGCTTGAGCAGTGCGCGATAGGCAGGCTCATCGAGTGCCGGTCCCGCAGCGCGCGCGCTGACGCTCCAGGCCTGGAACTGCGCATCGCTCAGCGCCTGGGTGTCGAAGTGCATGGTGGCAAAGCCATCGCCGCTGATCATCGCGGACAGGCCGTGATAGACCCCGGGCCGATCCGCCTGCAGGTACAGAGTGCCGGCCATGCCATACATGCAGTAGAGCATGCTGCCGAGCTTTGGTATCCAGAATGCATTCCACACCGTCGCCGAGGTCAGGCGAAAGCGCAGCGGCACGCCGGCCGGCACGACGAGGCGATTGACGCTCGCCACGCCTTGCTGTGGATAGATGAACAGCCACTTCCAGTCGAGCGCCACCACGTCGATCTCGAGCGGCGCGCGTTTGCTGGCCAGCGAACGGCCCGGGTCGAGATCATGCGCGCTGATCCAGGCGATCCCGCCCAGAAATAAGACCACCAGCGCCGGGATCGACCAGATCACCAGCTCGATGCGCCCCGAGAAACTCCAGTGCGGCAGATGCCGGGCACGCTCATTGGACGCCCGGAACCACCAGGCGAAGCCGATGATCGCGATGATCACCGGTACGACGATCAGCAGCATGATCGCCAGCGTATCGAGAAAGATGATGCGCTCTGCGCTGCTGATCGGGCCGGCCGGCCGCTCGATCCAGCTGTCGCAGCCGCTCAGCGCGAGCGCGGCCAGCGCAAGCATCGGGCGCAGGCAGTGCAGCGGGCGCGTGAAGTTGAGCTCGGCCGCGGTTGCCATGAGCACTCCGTTGTCGGAGGGCTGGCAGCATAGCCGATATCGGGCTGCGCTAGATGGCGCGTACGCTCGGGATGGGCAGCTCGACGGTGCTGGCCGTGTCGGGTACCTGGGTCGGGCCGGCCGCGAAGGCGCAGTTGAGGAACCACTGATCCACGTTCGCGGGCGCCATGGGCTTGCCGAACAGATATCCCTGAAACAGCGTCGCGCCGAGCGCCGAGAGCTGGCGGCGCGCCAGTTCGGTCTCCACCCCTTCGATGACCACGTTCATGCCGAAGCTGCGCCCGATCGACAACGCCGCGGAGATGATGGTCTCACCGCCCTCGCCGAGCGCGGTCACGAAGGAGCGATCCACCTTGATGACGTCGGCCGGGAAGCGCTGCAGGTAGGCGAGCGAGGAGTAGCCGGTGCCGAAGTCATCGATTGCCACGGAAACACCGCGTCTGCGCAGCTCCTTGACGAGGGCGAGGGAGCGCTCCGCGTCGCTGGCGAGCACCGACTCGGTCAGCTCGATCTCCAGCTCCTGCGGATGCAGTCGTGCCAGACGCAGTGCTTCGTCGAGCTGGGTGAGAAAACCCTGGTGCAGGAGCTGATGCATCGAGACGTTCACGGCGACGCGCGAGCAGTAGCGTCCCGCAAGCTGACGTGCGTCGCAGCACACGCGCCGCAGGATCCATGAACCCAGACGCGGCATCTCGCCGCTCTCCTCGGCGAGGCTGATGAATTGTGCCGGGGCAATCGGCCCGAGCTCGGGGTGCGTCCAGCGTGCCAGCGCCTCGAGCGTACGTACGCTCCCGTGCTTGAGATCGACGATGGGCTGGTAGTTCACGTGCAACGCGTCGCTGTCGAGCGCCTCGCGCAGCGCCCCGAGCAGCTGCTGGCGATAGGCGACGCGGTCGGCCCAATCGGAGCGGAACAGACAGGCGGTGGCACCGCCCTGCGATTTGGCCTGCCGGGCTGCGATATCCGCAAAGCGCAGCGCCGTGCGTGCGTCGCCGGTGTGCAGCGGTACTCCCGCGATGCCGATGCAGGCGCGCACGCGCAGCGCCGATTTCTGCAGTGGGATCGGCAGCATGAACTGACCGATGAGCGCGCTGGCGGTGGCCAGAACGCCGCTCTCATCGTGCAGATCGGCCGGCAGCAGCACGGCAAAGTCTTCATCGCTCCAGCGCGCCAGACACAGGGCTGCCGAGCACTGGTCGCGCAGGCGGCGTGCCAGCACCTGCATCACCTGATCGCCGGCCGAGAGGTTCTGCGCATCGCTGATGTCACGCAGGTTCTCGATGCTGATCATCATGACCGCGAAGCTGCTGCTGCGATCCTTGCCGTCGGCGTCGGCGCAGACCGTTTCCAGCAGATCCAGAAAGCGGCGGCGGCTCGCAAGCCCGGTGATGGGGTCCTGGCTGGTGATCTGCGCGGTGATCACGCGCATCAGCCCGGTGTTCTCGATGCTCGAGTGCCGGTGGTGCTCGAGCGCAGCCTCCACCGCGGCATGCAACTCGGCGCGCTGAAAGGGTTTGCTCAAAAAGCGCAGGATCTGCGCCTCGTTGACCGCGGCGATGGCGCTGGCGAGATCCGCATGATCGGTCAGCAGGATGCGGCCGGCCGCGGGCGCGAGCGTGCGCGTGCGCGCCAGGAAGCTCGCTCCGTCCATTCCGGGCATGCGCGTGTCGGAGATGATGGCCGCGACGGCGTTCTGGGCCGCGAGCAGGCGCAGTCCCTCGGCTGCATTGAGCGCGGTCAGGACCTCATACTGGCCTGATAGCTCGCGATGCAGCTCATCGAGCAGCCGCCGGTCGTCCTCGACGCACAGGATGGTGGGCCGCGGGATGCGCTTGGCTGTCATGGCTTCAGAAGGCCTGCAGCCGCCGCACGAGGCGAGTATCTGCGCCCACGTCGATATGCCACTCGCTCAGTTGTCGCGCGATGTCCGGGCGCTGGATGAAGGCTGCGTCGAGTCGCTCGGTCAATCGCAGCGCGCTGCCGGCAGTGGTGGCGTCCACGGCAGCGTCGGCGACATGAATGGCAGCCAGCACGCGCGTCTGCGGATGGGCGATGGCGCTGGGGCGATGATGATGCGCAACGGCCTCGATGAGCTCGAGCGGCAGTCCCCACAGCGCCAGCAGGCAGGCGCCCACCTCCGGATGAGCGGCACCGAAGTACTTGCCCTCCACCTCCTGCCAGGGCAGGCCGCGATCACGCGCCTCGCCGATCATCGCCTCGAAGCGCTCGGGCGAGCCGAGCGCGAGCACCGCCTGACCGACATCCAGCAGCAGCGCCACGGTGAAGGCTTCATCGGCACCATGCTCGCCATCGAGCAGGCTGTGGGCGAAGCGGGCTTTGCGCAGCGAGCGGTCCTGCAGGTCCGAGAGCAGACGGTGGATGTGCGGGGAGCCCTCGAGGGCCGTGAAGACGCAGGCCGAGAGCGCCAGGGATTTGAGCATCTCCAGCCCGACGTAGGTGATGGCGGCTGGAATCGAGGTGATCGGCGAGCTGCGACGGAACAGCGCTGAGTTCACGATCTGCAGCGTCTTGACGCACAGCGCCCGATCATTGCTCACGATCTCGCTGATGTCGTGAGTATGAGAGGTCGGACGAGCAATGGCGGCCGAGAGCTGCTGGTAGGTATCGGGCGTGGCCGGCAGCGTATCGAGCCGACTGACCAGCTGGCGGATCGCCGGGTCGTGCAGGATCGCGGCCAGTGAGCAGGCGCGCTCGATGACCTCGCGGACCGTTTCGGGGTTGCAGGGCTTGCGCAGAAACTGATGCGTCACGGGCACCGCGCGCAGGAAGCTCTCATCGTCGTCGGCCTCGCCCATGCAGAGCCGGATCACCTCCGGGTGGCGCTCGCGCACGGCCGCCAGCAGCTGCGCAGCGTCCATCTGCGGCATGCAGATGTCACTGACGATGGCGTCGAAATGCTGCTGTGCCAGCTCGGCCAGAGCCTGCTCCCCGGAGCTGACGAACACCGTCTCGAGCGGTTCGTGCTGGTCACCGAAGGCACGGCGCAGCGAGGCCACCCGGGTGGTGTCCTCATCGACGAAGAGCACGCGTTTCACGTCCCCCGTCCCGGCGCGCAGTGGCTGCGATCCTTGCATCTCGGTGGTACTTGGGCTGTATGCGTTACCGGGACCGCGCCCTGGGTCCCTCCAGCGCACGGGCCCATGTCCCGGGTTGAAACTTGCATTAAGATGGCGTCTGCATCCGATTATGGCTCGGCGTGGTAGGCTAAAAGCGTGGACTGCTTCAGGATTTCACCCTAAATGCCGGCATATGCTCCCCCCAGGAAGATGAACGTGGTCACGAACCGCCCCACGGCGCCCGCGCGCCTCTCTTCAGCCGCGCGCCACCGGGTGGCACTGCTGCTCGCGCTGTGTGCGCTGGGCTCAGTTTCCCTGGTTTTGCCGCTCGCGCCTGCGCAGGCTGCAACCTATGAGCTCACCGGACCGGAGCAGAGCATCGTCGGTGAGGACCAGGTCATCACGACCGTCTACGAGGACACGCTCTACGATCTGGCGCGCAAGTACAGCGTCGACTCGCAGGAGCTGATCCGCGTCAATCCCGGCATCGATCCGTGGCTGCCGGGTGCGGGCAAGAAGGTCATCATTCCGGGCCGCTTCATCCTGCCGCCCGGGCTGCGCGACGGCATCGTCGTCAACGTGCCGGAGCACCGTCTCTACTATTTCCCCAGGCGACATCGCGGTAAGCCACAGATCGTCATCACTTATCCGGTCAGCGTCGGCAAGCTCGACTGGAATACGCCCATCGGGCTCACGCACGTCACCCAGAAGCTGAAGAATCCCACTTGGCACCCGCCGGCCGGTGTCCGCAAGGAACACCTCGAGGAAGGCGATCCGCTGCCCGCCTTCGTGCCGCCCGGACCGGACAATCCCCTGGGCCAGTACGCTCTGCGGCTGGCGGCCGGGGGTGGGACCTACCTGATTCATGGCACCAACAATCCCGTCGCCGTCGGGATGCCGGTGACGCACGGATGCGTGCGGCTGTACCCGGACGATGTCGCGGCATTGTTCCCGCTGGTGCCGGTGGGCACGGCCGTGCATATCATCAACGAGCCCATCAAGGTCGCCTGGGTGGACGGACAGTTGCTGCTGGAGGCGCACCCGCCGATCAACGACGACGGTGACAGCGTCGAGCCCAATGTCGATGCATTCGCCGCGTTGCTGCAGAAAGCAGTGGGCGACAGCACCGTAGCCATCAACTGGGACTATGCGCGCGAGGTACTCGCCAAGTCCGACGGCCAGCTGGCCACGGTGGGCATACAGGCGGACGCCTCCGCGCTCAATCCGACCAGCGCCGACTCTGCGACGCCCACAACACCGGCCCTCTCCGGCAGCGGGTCGTCTCCGGCGGCGCAAGCCGCGCCCGCGGCGGCTCCCGCCACGGCACCTGCTCCGAGCGGCACGCCAGCCGCTCCGGCCGTACCCACCGCCGCGATCGCACCGACGGGCGGTACGCTGGGCATTCCGACTGCCACCAAGACAGTCGCGAAGGTGGATGCCCGCGCCGGGCATTGAGCCGGCCTTGGCGCGCGCCCCCGCGGCGGCGCCGCTGATCACCCTGACGACCGATTACGGTCTGCAGGATCCCTACGTCGGGATCCTCAAAAGCCGCGTCGTGCAGCGTGCGCCAGCCATCCCGCTCATCGATCTGACCCATGAGATCCGCCGCTTCCAACCCGAGGAGGCCGGCTACTGGCTTTACTGCTGCTATCCCCAGCTGCCTGCCGGCACGGTACACGTGGCAGTGGTGGACCCGGGGGTCGGAAGCGCACGCGAGATCCTGGTGCTCAGCGCCGCCTCGCAACTGTTCGTCGCGCCGGACAATGGTCTGCTGGGGCTGATTGCCCAGCATCTGCCCGAGGCCCTCGCCTGGCGCGTAGAGACGCGCGCGCTCGCGGCGCTGGGCCTGTCGGCCGAGAGCGCGACGTTCCATGGCCGCGACATAATGGCTCCGCTGGGCGCGGAGCTGGCGATGCGGCGCGTGAGTCCCGAAGAGCTGGGCCCGCGGCAGGCGCCGCTGCCCGGCTCGCTGACCCCGCCCCGGGAGCTGCCCGATGGGTCGCTCGAGGGATGCGTCGCGGTCATCGATCACTATGGCAACGTCCTCACGACGGTCCCCGCCCGTCAGATGGCAGGGCGGCGGCAGGTGCGTCTGGCCCCCTGGGCCCCGGCGCTGCCCTGGATAGGAACCTATGAGGAGGGGACGGCCGGCCAGTGCGCCGTACTGATCAACTCCGCTGGCATGCTCGAGGTGGCCGTCCGGCAGGCGAGCGCTGCCGCAGCATTGAACGTTGCCCCGGGCCAGCGGGTCTATGTCTCTGAGCGGTGACGATTAATAGGGGTAGGGTAAGTGTGATTGGCCGCACAAATCGGCTATAGTTCGCAGCTCGTGGCGCTTATGCTGGCGCTAATCATCTGATTCTATTAGGTTTTTAAGAGATGTCTGAACGCGATAACGAGCGCTTCGACCTGGACGAGGAGTACCTGGTCGAGTCCGAGGACAGCACCGATTACGATGGCCTGCTCGCGCGGGTCGACAAACGTGTGCGAGCGCAGGGTAAGCGTGGCAAGGCGGCCTGGAGCCGCCTGGAAGAAGTGCTTGCCGAGCGCAGGCTGGAAAAGGAACTGCGCGACATCTTCGAAGAGGACGTCTGAGGGGCGCCGCGCCCGCGGCCGGTCTTACGTCCAATGCAGCGTTCGTGTGACGCTGCGCTCACCACGCTGCCATCACCACGGTTAGGTCATGTCTTCACGCCAGCAGCCCTGGGTCGTGCTCAAGTTCGGTGGCACGAGCGTCTCTTCCTCAGCCAACTGGTCGAACATCGTTGCGGTCGTGCAGGCGCGCCTGGCCACCGGCGCGCGCGTGCTGGTGGTGCATTCGGCCATCAGCGGGATTACCGATCGGCTGGAGAAACTGCTGGTGGCAGCGCTCGCCGGCGCCCACGAGCCGTTGCTTGCGCTCATCGAGCAGCGGCATCGACAGCTCGCCGATGAGCTCGGCGTCGGCAGCAGCGCAGAACTGGAGCGCTACTTCTCGGTGCTGCGGCAGATGACCAGCGGCATCGCGCTGATGAACGAGGTCTCGGATCGCACCCGCGCACGACTGCTCGCCACGGGCGAGCTCATGGCCACCGAGATCGGCGCGCGCTATCTGCAGTCGCGCGGCATCGCTGCGCACTGGTGGGATGCGCGCACGGGTCTCGTCGCCGAGCAACGCACGGAAGCGTCCGGGCACGCCAACTTCCTCTCCGCCACCTGTGATTTCGGTATCGACAGTGCGCTGCAGGCGCAGCTCGCCGCCATACCCGGCCTGATCATCACGCAGGGATTTATCGCCAGCGCCGCCAACGGCGACACCGTGCTGCTTGGCCGGGGCGGCTCGGACACTTCAGCGGCCTACTTCGCGGCGAAGCTCTCGGCCCAGCAGCTGGAGATCTGGACCGACGTGCCCGGCATGTTCAGCGCCAATCCGCGCGCCACGCCGCAGGCGCGGCTGCTGCGCTCGCTGCACTATGACGAGGCGCAGGAGGTGGCCAGCAGCGGCGCCAAGGTGCTGCACCCGCGCTGCATCCTGCCGGCCAAGTCGCAGCAGATCCCGATCGTGGTATACGCCACGCAGCGGCCCGAGCTGCCCGGAACGCATATCAGCGCCGATGGTGGCGATGGCACCGCGCAGGTGAAGGCGGTGTGCATCAAGAAGGGCATCACGCTGGTGTCGCTCGACAGCCCGGGCATGTGGCATGAAGCGGGCTTTCTGGCCGACGCCTTTCAGATCTTCAAGCGTCACGGCATGTCGGTGGATCTCGTGTCCACCTCCGAGACCAACGTCACCGTGTCCCTCGACCCCGCCGCCAATGCGCTCGATGCGGTGCTGGTGGAGCGCCTGGTCGCGGAGCTGGCGGGGCTGTGTCGCACCCAGGTCATCGGTCCGTGCGCGTCGGTGAGTCTCGTGGGCCGCAACATCCGCGCCATCCTGCACCGGCTTGGCGAGGCCTTCGAGCTGTTCGCCGATCAGCGCATCTATCTCGTCAGCCAGGCGGCCAATGATCTGAACTTCACCTTCGTCGTGGATGAGGACCAGGGCGATCGGCTCGTCGAGGAGCTGCACGAGCGGCTGATTCAACCGGTGCGCGGTGATGCAGTGCTCGGCCCGACCTGGCAGCAGCTGTTCGAGCCACCGGCGCCCTCGCAGGCGCTGCCTGCGCCCTGGTGGCGGGCGCGGCGGGCCGAGCTGGTGAGGCTCGGCGAGCAGCACGGCTGTGCCTTCGTCTATGACGGCGCGGTGATCCGCGCGGCAGCGGCGGCGCTGCGCACGGTGAAGTCGGTCGATCGGTTGTTCTATGCGATGAAGGCCAATCCGCATGCCGGTGTCCTGCGGCTCCTGGCTGCCGAGGGCCTGGGATTCGACTGCGTTTCGCGCGGGGAGATCGAGCATCTGCTCGAAAGCGTCCCGGGGCTGTCACGCGATCGCATTCTGTTTACGCCGAACTTCGCCGCGCGCGAGGAATACGCCTGGGCGCTCGAGCAGGGCATCACCCTCACCATCGACAATCTGTACGTGCTCTGCGAATGGGGTGCGCTGTTTCGCGACAGGGCTGTCTTCATCCGAATCGACACCGGCACGGGCAGAGGACATCACCATCACGTACGCACCGCGGGCGCACATGCCAAGTTCGGCGTGCCGCTCGAGCAAGCCGACGAGCTCGTGCGACTGATCGAGCGCACCGGTACGCGCGTCATCGGCCTGCATGCACACGCGGGAAGCGGCGTGTTCGACGTGGACAACTGGTCGGATGTAGCGACGCGCCTGCTGGCGCTCGCGCAGCGCTTTCCTGCGCTGCAGGTCATCGATGTCGGCGGTGGTCTTGGGGTGCCCGATGGTTCCGGTCAGGCGCAGCTCGATCTCACCGAACTCGACACTGTGCTGTCAGCGGCGCGTCAGGGCGCGGGGCGCAAACGTGCCGGTATTCAGCTGTGGCTCGAGCCCGGTCGCTACCTGGTCGCGGCTGCAGGTGTGCTGCTGGCGCGCGTCACGCAGCTCAAGTCCAAGGACGATGTGCATTACGTCGGACTCGTGACCGGCATGAACTCGCTGATCCGCCCGGCGTTGTACGGCGCCTGGCACGAGATCGTGAACCTCTCGCGCCTGGATGAGCCGGCCGTGCTGACGACCAATGTTGTCGGACCCATCTGCGAGAGCGCCGATTTCCTCGGGCACGACCGCCTGCTGCCACCTACGCGCGCCGGAGACGTGCTGCTGATCGCCAATGCCGGTGCCTACGGTCATGCCATGAGTTCGCGTTATAACCTTCGCGAACCTGCCGGAGAAATCCTGCTGGATTGAGCGTTCCTGCGGTGTGCGTGTGGGACAGCGCCGCGACGCATCGCCGCAGGTGGCGGGAACGGGAACCCCCGGCAGGCGCGCCCATCTATTGGCGCGTACGGGCGCGTCGCGCTCATTGGAGGAATCCGCAATGAATACCGCGTATGTGGAGACCAGGCCCTCAGCCGCCGCGACGGCCTATGGTGGGGTCATTGATGCCATCGGCGGCATCGCTGCGGCCGTCGTCGCCATCGTGGGCCTGACCGGTTTTCACCCCGAGCTGATGGCCGCTGTCGCCGTGATCGTGTTTGGCGCAGCGCTGCTGATCCAGGGCGGAACGCTGCTGTCCGAATATGCCGTGATGATGCCGGTTGCGCCGGCGGCGGCCCAGGGTGGGGACGGGGGACTGTCAGTCATGTTTCTCGCCGGCATCGGCGGCATCGTGCTCGGCGTGCTCGCGCTGCTCGGCATCCAGATGGCGACGCTGACTTCCGTGTCCGTGATTGCCTTCGGCGCCGCACTCGTGCTCAGCAGCAGCTCCGTGCGGCATCTGTTCGTGCTGCAGTCCACGGTACGACGGCTCGGAACCCGCTCGGCCACCGAGATGCTCGCCGGCGAGATGGCGTCGGGTTCGGCTGGCATGCAGTTGCTGACGGGGTTGGCGGCGATCGTGCTCGGTATCCTGGCGGTGTCGGGGGCGCGTGCGGCAGAGCTGACCCTGGTGGCGCTGCTGGTTCTGGGCATCACGCTGATCATGACCGGCAGCACCCTGAGCGGCCTGGTGATGAGCTTCATGCGTCAGGGGCACGCCGCGCCCTGAGCAGCACCGGTTGCCCCGCCTGAGCTGAATCTTTGCGATGCCGGACGGCCTGCGGTCCACAGGTCGCCCGGCGCAACTCCCTGCCACGGGACCCGAGCAGTCACCACCTCTCCGGCGATAGACGGGCTTTGGCGTTTCCTGGGAAAGATTTCGGCTCAGAACTTTCCACAGAAAGAAAAAATCGGCTCTTGGCGCCGGACACCCCGTCGCGGCGGGCGCGAGGCTCCGCTGGCAGGCTGCGTCCCCAGCCGCTGCGCCCCCATGCCGCGACGCGCTAGGCCGACTGGTCAGGCGCCGCGGCGCGTGCCGTGTGACGCTGCTGCAGCTCTGCGACCACCCTCTCCAGGCTCAGCGAGCGTGCTCGCAGCAGCACCAGCAGGTGAAACAGCAGATCCGCGCTCTCGCCGATGAGCTCGGCGTCGCTGGTGCCGAGCGCAGCCAGCGCGACCTCCACGCCTTCTTCGCCCACCTTTTGCGCCATGCGGCGCACGCCGGCGGCATGGAGACGGGCGGTATAACTGGACGGAGCCGAAACGGTGGCGGCCGTCGGGGCTGTCGGGGCGCCGATGCGCTGTTCGATAATCTGCTGCAACGTGACGAGAAATGACAGTTGCTCGGCGGCCGCCAAGGGTGCATCGCCGAAGCAGCTGGCCGTGCCGTTGTGGCAGACCGGCCCGTTCGGCAAGGCGCTGATCAGCAGCGTATCGGCGTCGCAATCGGTGCGTATGGCCTGGACCGTCAGGGTATGTCCGGAGGTCTCGCCCTTTTCCCACAGACGCTTGCGTGTGCGGCTGTAGAACACGGCCCGGCCGCGCTCGAGGGTGGCGGCTAGCGCCTCGCGGTTCATGTAGCCGAGCATCAGCACCGAACCGGTGAGGGCGTGCTGCACGATGGCGGGCAGCAAACCCCCACCCTTGTCCCAATCGAGCCGCGCGGCAAGCTGCGCGTCGTGCTCGATGCGGGTGGAGCCGCTCACGTGCGCACCGCGATGCCCGCCTCGGCGAGCGAGCGTTTGAGAGAGGCAATGCCGATTGCACCGCTGTGAAACACACTGGCCGCGAGCGCGGCATCGACCTGCGCCTCCTGAAATGCGGCCGTGAAGTGCGCCACGCTGCCGGCACCGCCGGAGGCCACCAGCGGCACCTCGCACAGCGCGCGTACGCGCCGCAGCTGCTCGAGGTCGTAGCCGTGACGCGTGCCGTCGGCGGCCATGCAGTTGAGCACGATCTCGCCCGCGCCGCGCTGTTGCACCTCGCGTACCCAGGCGAGAGTCTCGCGCTGGCTGTCGCGGCTGCGACTCGGATCGCCGGTGTATTGATAGACGCGATAACCCTCCGGTGTGGACTGGCTGTCGATACCGACGACGGTGCACTGGTTGCCGAAGCGCTCGGCGAGCCGATCGATGAGCTCCGGATCGGCGAGCGCCGGAGAGTTCACCGAGATCTTCTCGGCGCCTTCATT
>Ga0335075_10001436_pt1 | contig 39330 bp, 36 predicted proteins | sample Lox_Sample_24_FD_206723 | JGI IMG/M metagenome (GOLD analysis project Ga0335075, IMG submission 206723) | Soil microbial communities from Loxahatchee National Wildlife Refuge, Florida, United States - Lox_Sample_2.4 | ecosystem: Environmental > Terrestrial > Soil > Wetlands | place: USA... | reverse complement strand
CAGGCCATTCTCAAAGAAATGCAACAGCTCAGCCGCGAGGTCCTATTCCAAACCCTACCGCACCCTTCGCGTCGCAAACAATTGGGCAAGAATGTTTTGGGACTTATGTAAGGGCCATTCACCCTAAAGGGTGGACACCAAACCTTCGGACCGTTTCTCCGTTTTCCGTTTTCCATTTTTCATTTTCCTTTAGTAATCTCGGTTTGTGAATCTTTCAATGCCCGCTGAATTGGTTGCTGCCTCCTTAAACCATTCGGACCGCGCGCGGTTCGTAATCGATTCCTGGGGTGAGCACAACCTTTACTGTCCGAATTGTTCTTCGTCAAAGCTGAAACTGAGCAGCAGCCATCCGGGTTATTTTTCGTGCCCTGATTGCCAATCGCGATTTCATCTCAAAGGGCAGCACTCATCCATGGGCGATTCCATTGCCGCAGGTGAGTATGACGCCGTGATGCGCGCCATGCGCAGCGGCAAGGTTTTCGGTTATTTCTATCTGCACTACGAGCCGGGCACGTGGACAGTGCGCGATTTGGTGTTGGTGCCTCTTTTTGCGGTTCCGGAAATGGCCATAGCCAAACGGGCGACGCGCTGTCATTTCCTGGTGGAACGGATTCCCGCGGAGGGCCGTATAGCAATCGTGACCACCATCAAGTCCGGGAGCGCGGGAGGCACCGAGTGCATCATGATTTCCCGGCCCGGGGACGTGCGCGAAAAATTCCGGCGCCTCAAGCCCAAACGGGGACGTTGAATCGTAAAAAATGTTAAAACGTTGAAACGTTCAACAGGTTGAGAGTATCGCGCGATTGGCCCGCTTCCGCCGCCGCTAAAGCTACGGCGGACTAGAAAGCGTTCGGGCCAAACCAACTTCGGCAGCCGCCTTCCGTTTCAACGCTTTAACGCTTTAACGCGTCAACGTTGCGTCAGCAATGAGCGTATCTGGCGATGGCTGTTTGGAGGTTAGCGAGGTCAAAGGGCTTGCAGATGAAGGAATCAACGCCGCCGAGCGGGCAATCGGAAGATTGAAGCTTTTCAGGAAAAGCCGTTATCATCACGATGGGCTGTTCGGGCGAAATGCGTTTGATAGCCGCGGCCAGTTTGTCCCCCTTCATCTTGGGCATCAGGTAATCCGTGAAAACCATGTCGAACTTGTTTGGCTCAAACATGGCCAGGGCCTCGGCCCCATTTTGGGCCTGTTCGACGATATAGCCCTCCGCCTCAAGAAGAAGTTGAACGCTCCGGCAAACCAACGGCTCGTCATCCACAACTAATATGTGTTTCTGTTGGCTGTGCATTCGTCATCACTGGAAACTTAGCATATTTTGGGCCACACCAGAGCCATCGGCTGTCAGCCTTGCATCCGGAGCTAATGACGTAAACGTGTCCTGTTTTCTGGTTTGCATCAGTGCAAAATCAGGACGACCATGGCCGAAACAATTAAGAATGGTAATGGACCGAAAACGCCGGACTTTGCGGCGTAACGTGATAAAGTCTTTCTATGAACGCTACAAATGAAGGAAATCCGGCGGGGCGGCGGCTTCGGCCGGGTTTTCAACTGGCACTGTTCCTCGTATTCGGCCTGGGCCTGGGCGTGTTGTTTGACCGCTGGGTGCTGATGGCCTTCGTGCCGTCGGATGCCGTGGCCGATTTCCGGTTGATCGCCGAGGCCTGGAACACGATCGAACACTATTACGTGGCGCGCGGCGCGGTGAGCCAGGAAGCATTGACCTACGGCGCCATCAGCGGAATGATGGAGGCCCTCGGCGATACCGGTCACAGCGTTTTTTTGACCCCGTCCATGGTCAAAGAATTGAAGGTAACCGAGACTGGACGACTCAAAGGCGTGGGTGTGGAAGTGCAAGTAAACACCAACCGGCAGGTCGTCATCCTGACGCCATTGGACAACTCGCCGGCGCAACGGGCTGGTTTGAAATCCGGCGATATTATTATGAGCGTGGACGGCCGGGACATCGCAGGCATGCCGATTAGCGAAGTGATGAGTCAAATTTCCGGTCCGGTAGGCACGAAGGTGGACCTGGGAATTCTCAGCCCCAAAACCCATAGTTTCCGGGATGTCGGCATCGTGCGCGCGGAAATCAAAATCAGTGATGTGAGCTGGCGCCAATTGCCGGGGACGGACGTGGCAAACTTGCGGATAGCGGCCTTTGACGATCACATGTCGGATGACCTGCGCACGGCGCTGCGCCAAATCAAGGAACAAAAGATGCGGGGACTGGTCCTGGATCTGCGAAACAATCCCGGCGGCGTGCTGGACGAGGCTGTGGCCGTGGCCAGCCAATTCCTGCGAGGAGGAAACGTGTTACTGGTCAGAAATGCCCAGGGACAAATCACGCCGATGCCCGTGCAGCCGGGCGGTTTGGCGACGAACATCCCAATGGCGGTCCTCATCAATCACGGTTCGGCGAGCGCGGCGGAAATTGTGGCAGGCGCGTTGCGCGATGCGCATCGGGCTCAACTGATTGGCGAAAAAACTTTTGGCACCGGAACGGTGCTGAGTGAGTTTCAGTTGCCCGGGGGTTCGGCAATGCTCCTGGCCGTGGATGAATGGCTGACGCCGAACGGCGAATCGTTCTGGCACAAGGGCATTTCCCCGGGAATTGAAATCGTGCAGCCACAGGATGCACGATTGATGCCGAACGACCTGGCGACCATGACGCCGGAGGAGTTTCAATCCACGGACGACAAGCAAATGCTGCAGGCGCTGGATTGGGTGAACCAGCAAATCAAAAACGGCGGCGCGAATTAATGTGGATTGCGGATCGCGGAATTAAATCGGACCGTGAAGCAGCCGCTTCAACGTTGCGGCATTTGACAAAACTTCAAACGGGCCTATTTTAAAAACTCCGGTTGGAGATTTCCTTCAACCAAAAGAATAACAAAGGAGCAAAAAAGGAGAAAGTTATGCCAACACAAACTATTCCAGATCCGCAAAAGGCACGGGCCTATTTTGAAAATAAACTCGCCTTCACAACCGGTCCGGTTGAATTGTCCCGCATATTGGGATCGGACGTCAACGTGGTGGACGTGCGTGAGGCGGAAGACTACGAGAAAGGGCACGTGCCCGGCGCCGTCAACCTGCCCAAAGGAACGTGGGATAACCCAAAGGGATTGGCCAAAGACAAAGCCAATGTTGTCTATTGCTACTCGCAGCAATGTCATCTTGCGGCCAAGGCCTGCGCGGCGTTTGCCGCGAAAGGATATCCGGTCATGGAACTCGAGGGCGGCTTCGACGCATGGGAACAACACGAATTGAATGTTGAAACGGGAGCCGCGTCCGGCGCGACAATGCGCCAGGCAGCCTGATTGATTGACGATTTACGATTTACGATTTACGCGGCCAGTTGATTTCCGGACGCGTTGCGTAAATCGTAAATCGGCACGGAATGCGGCAAGCTCTATGCGAGCAAAAGCGGCAGGACGCTAAACATCAGCAGCAGGACGAAAAAATGCTCCCGAACCCGGCTATCGTCTCTTCGTTCCGCATTTCCAGCAGGAAGTGAATTGCGCCTCCAGCTTTTCTCCGCATTTGGGGCAGGTCCACGCGGTTCCCTGGATCTGCGGCGACTGCCATTGATCTTTGATGTGAAGCGCCTCGGCTTCGCGGGCGTCGTCATCGATCCACAGCTCGGGCCAGCATTCAACCTGCGGAACTCCTCCGGCCAGCGTGGATGAAACCTCGTTGTTGATAAAGCAGGCGATGCCCGCGGCAACAAGCATGTCCTTGAGCTCGCTCACGGTGACGAGGCTTGGGGATGTGAGGATGCGTTTCATGAAAATTCATTCGGGCTGTTTGGCTTATGTAAACCTCCGGGCGACTATTTGCAAATGGAAACGGCGGATTTAATGGCAGGCGGCTTTGGCGCGGCAGTCAAACTTTCAAGATCCGCTCGCATCCAGCGGTTTAAAGAACCGCTGCGAACGGGGAAGCCAATAATTATTTTTATTAACCGAAAACACGACATCCGTTGCTTTGCCCACGATTCTGTTTCGCGGAACAGCGCCATAATAACGTGAATCGAAACTGTCATCGCGATTGTCGCCCATCATAAAATAACATCCGGCGGGCACTTGAATGGGGCCGAAGGTTCGTTTGGCCGGGCGCCCGGGAATGGCCATCACGGCATGCGCGTGACCGGGCAGTTGTTCCGTGGCGAACAGGCTGCGTTGTTGTTCTTTCACCGGCAGTTGAGTGGAAACCTCAGCATTTATTGGCCCGTAATTGACAGGCTTGCCGTTGATAATCAGTTGTTCGTCGCGCAGTTCAATGGTATCGCCGGGCAATCCGATGACGCGCTTGACCAGCCGGGTGCCGTCGTAGGGCGAGTAAAAGACCACAATATCTCCGCGCTTTGGATTTGACCACTGGGCCAGGCGCCAGGTCGTGAACGGGACCTTCAGGTCATAGGCGAGTTTGTTGACATAGATGCGGTCGCCTTCAATGATGGTCGGGTTCATGGAACCGGAGGGTACGTCGTTCCAATCGGCCAGCGAAGAGCGAACGGAAAATAGAACCAGCGCGAGAATTAAGATGGGACGAATTTCCTTGCGCCAATATTGGCGAAGCCGTGAACCGAAGGGTACGGTTTGCATAGCCATGAGACAGGGTGGGGAGCAGAATGTTCAAGGGAAATTATCCAACGCTTTTGGCAGCATCGTTACCCAAGGCACTACATTAATAATAATTGAACGTAAACTTTACGTCGCAAATGTTCGTTCTAAGCGCCTTGAGAATTTCTTCACTCCAAATTTGATACGGCATTCCGTTCAGAACGGCCTTTTTACAAAGATTCGCATTTTTTATTGAGGTACTTCGTTTGGCAATTTTCATGTTGGCGATCTGGCCATTCGAATGAAGACTAAATGTTAATATTACCTTGCCTCGCTCCCGGTCGTAAGGCTCCGGTTTTCTGTCGAGCATGTTCCACCAGTTTGAGCAGACGGTCTGAATAAACATGGCATCGTATTGGTCGCAGATTTTTTTGGCCTGCTTATCCATTTTTTGAGAGCGCAGCACATGCGGTGTTTCTGTGTGCGAAGCGCACGACACAAGGGTTGTCAGTACGCCAAATACGAAAATAATCCATCCGGTTTTCGTGCCATTTCGAGGTTTCATAGGGTTCTTAGCTACGGATCACCTGCCAAATTGTAATTCTGCTTCTGCAAAAATCCAGCGCAGCTTAGCGCTCCGTGCGGAGCGGAGCACGCTAAAGCGTGTACACCGAACAAGCCACGGGATTAACTTCCCTTGTTATAGGTTTTCCGGGCCGCCTCGTTTAGCGCTTTCAAATATGCCGCGAAATCTGTTTCGGCCATTTGCAGATAGAAGGAGCGAGAGGCATCAGTGTTTGAACCACCCGCTGTTTTATTTGCAAAAATCGTTACGCTGGTTTTTCGCTCATCCGGTGATCACTTTTTCATCCGTTTTACGCACTGTTGATTGAACGGACGATTAACACATTAAAATTATGAAAAAGACACCTTTAGTAATAGCAGCGGGTTTCGCCATCCTCGCGGTCCTTGCCGTGACGGGCGTCACTCTTCTGGCAAATCATGTCGATGACTCATGGTTCGATTCGGACACGGACGAATTGCGCCAATTGCCAGCAAACCTGGCGGTCCTGCGCCCAACGCATTCGCATGCTTATGCCAAAATCCGGCATTATGATCGAAACGATTCTTTGGTGCGCACGCTTGGCCGCAACGTGACGTTGCAGCAGGCCATTGCCGAAGCTTACGATTGCAGTCCAGCCCAGGTCATCCTCCCTCTCGGCGGGCCGGAAGGCCGACTCGATTTTCTCATCACCATGCCCGGCGACGCGCGAGAACATTTGCGAGAGCTTATTCAGAAAGAATTCCATTATACGGCCCGGCGCGAAACGCAGAATACGGACGTATTCATCTTAAAAGTCAGCGACCCCGCTTTGCCGGGCCTGGTCGTTAACTCCGCTAACCAATCAGAAGACATTAGTTATAAAGACGGGAAGCTCTATTTCACGCATGAGCCCATGAGCGCGATCGTGAATGGGTTATCGCTGGGCCTGAATACGCCTGTCATGGATCAAACGGGACTCTCAAACGCGTATGATTTTTCGATGTCCTGGAACATGGACGTCGAGAAGCGAATGGAAAATGGCCAGTTTAACCTGGCCGGAACGCGCAAAGTGCTCGCCGGCTGGGGCCTGGCGCTTGAATCCAGCAATGTCCCGATGGACATGTATGTGGTGACGGAAACGCCGTAACATCCACTGTTGCAATGATTGCTTATTTAATTTATTCAAAAACCGTGAAATCGCCTTCCCATGAACCGTCTTCGGAGCGCGTCGCAACATTCGGGGCTGCTGCGGCTGGCGCCCCTTTGCCCCGCACACAGCCGCGCTCCGTGTCCCAATCGGTTCACGGTTTCCAGGACTCGGCGGCCTTGGGATATTATCGACAGATTCGTTGAAAATTTTCATGAGCGCATCCTCCAATCGTGAAGAAGAGATTTTCGAAGCCGCATTGAAATTGCCGGAAGGTGATCGCGCTGCATATGTGGACAGTGCGTGCGGCGGCGATGCGGCTATGCGCGCGCGGGTGACGGAGTTGGTGACGGCGCACGCGGCGGCCGGAAGTTTCATGGACGGCCCGGTGGTTTCCGCAAAAAAAACAATCGTGGTGTCCCTGCCACTGGATGAAAAGCCGGGAGACAAAATCGGACGTTACAAATTGCTCCAGCAAATCGGCGAAGGCGGCTGCGGCGTGGTCTATATGGCCGAGCAGGAAGAACCTGTCCGCCGCCGCGTGGCGCTCAAAGTCATCAAGCTGGGCATGGACACGAAAAGTGTGATTGCGCGGTTTGAGGCCGAACGGCAGGCGCTGGCGATGATGGACCATCCGAATATTGCGAAAGTCCTGGATGCCGGCGCCACGGAAACCGGGCGTCCATTTTTTGTCATGGAATTGGTCCGTGGCATCAAAATCACCGACTACTGCGACCAGAACAAATTGTCCACAAGCGAACGGCTTGGATTGTTTATCCAGGTTTGCAACGCCATCCAGCACGCGCATCAAAAAGGAATCATTCACCGCGACATCAAACCCTCGAACATTCTCGTGACATTGCACGACGGCGTGCCGGTTCCGAAGGTCATTGATTTCGGGATTGCCAAAGCGACGCAGGGACGTTTGACGGACCAGACATTGTTCACCGCGTTCGAGCAATTCATCGGCACGCCGGCCTATATGAGTCCCGAGCAGGCGGAAATGAGCGGGCTCGATATTGACACGCGCAGCGATATCTACGCGCTCGGCGTTCTGTTATATGAATTGCTCACGGGGACACCGCCGTTTGATCCCAAAGAGCTTTTGCAATCGGGACTGGATGAATTGCGCCGCACCATTCGCGAAAAGGAGCCGGCGAGGCCTTCGACCCGTTTGAGCACGATGCTGGATGCCGACCTGACTACTGTCGCCCAACGCCGACACTCTGACGCGCCAAAATTGATCCATTTATTGCGCGGGGATTTGGATTGGATCGTGATGAAGTCGCTCGAAAAAGATCGCACCCGCCGATATGAAACCGCGAACGGCCTGGCGATGGATATTCAGCGTTACATGACCAACGAACCGATCGTGGCGCGGCCGCCGAGCGCGATCTATCGCTTTCAAAAATTGGTGCGCAGGAATAGAACGGTTTTCGCCGCAGTCGGCGTGGGCATGGCCGCGCTGGTCGTCGGCCTTGTCCTGTCGTCATATCTCTTTATTCAGGAACGAGTGGCGTTGAAACGCGCTGTGGCGGCGGAGAAGGCTGAGAGGCAGTTGAGGGAGCAGGCCGAAAGGACCGCTGTGGGAACCCGCGAAGTGGCACAAGCCGAATTGCTGTTGATGAGCGGACAATATGATGAGTCGGAAGCAATCATCAGTAAATTGCCGCCACATGCGTCATTTGTCGCATTATACAATGCCTACGGCACCTTCCATGCGCGCATCGGCGAATGGCGACAGGCACTCACGAATTGGGAAATGGTCGTCCAATATGCGCCCGATGACCACATCGGCTATCAATACCTGCCGCCGTTGCTGTTGCAATTAAATGATGTGGACGGATACAAAGCGTGTCGCGCGAAAATCCTTCGTGAATTTGGAGACACAACCCACCCCCTCATTGCTCAACGGATGATTTTAGCCAGCCTGATCCTTCCCGCTACGGATGATGAAATGAAGGTCATCGCCAAAATGGCCGATGTGGTGGCCGGTGACAATACAAACAGCGAAGTCTATGGCTATAATCTGTTTGCTGAGGGTTTTGCCGAATATCGCCTGGGCCATTACAAACGCGCGGTGGCGCTCTTGCGCGAGGCCACGCCACTGGACATCGGCTCCAATTGCCGCACCGAAGCGTATTTCATTCTCGCGATGGCTCGATACAAGTTGAATCGTTTGGACGACAGCAGGGAATCCTTCGCCAAAGCGGTGAACGATTTGAACACCAAAATGCGACCGGAAGGGCACCTGGACGACGAATGGAACCATTGGATAACGGCGCACGTGTTGATGCGCGAGGCAACCGCGTTAATCGGCACGAATGAATCTGAAATCAATACCGCTGTTCCGGATGCCTCCGCCACTGTACCGGAAATTCCCGACTGGCAGGCGGCTTTGACGAAGGCGGGGTTTAAATTTACCGTCGAACAGCAGGGCGACGGCACCTGGCAGCTTAACCTGAATAAACAAAACATAACGGACCTCGCCATTTTGCGGGGCGCAGATATCAGCGGGCTGTGGTTGGAAAATACGCCAGTTTCTGATCTTGGCCCGTTGCACGGTATGCCGCTGACGTTTCTGGAGATTGGCAAGACACGGGTTACCGACTTGAGCCCGCTAGCGGGCATGAAACTCCAGAACCTCCAGATGAGCCGTACAGCCGTGGCCGATCTCGGGCCGCTGCACGGAATGCCGTTGCGCAATTTGAGCGTGATGGATTGCACAAACATCAGCGATCTCGGACCGTTGCAAGGTATGACGACCTTACAAAGGGTCATTCTTCCACCCAACGCAAAGAATTTCGAGTTCCTTCGCGACGACACCAACCTGGAACGCATCAGTTTCAAATACCAGAGCGGAAAGGGACCCGCTCAAACCGCCGGTGAATTCTGGGCGGATCAGGATAAATCCGCGCTCGCAAAACCTTAACGCGCCGCCGATATGCACCTGTTTTATCATTGGCTTTTTCCGTGGGCCTGGTGGTCGTTCGTAGCTTATTGGACGATCTATTCCTGGAAAATCCGCCGTGAGGAACGGCTGTTGGCGGGGGAATTCGGTGAGGAGTACGCCGTGTATTGCCGGACTGTTCCGGCGCTCGTGCCGTTCAAACTCAATTCGCGTTCATGAACGATCTCATCTTCCATTATGCGCTGTTCTTTCACATTGTGAACGGCACGGTCGCCCTGCTGATTGCGCCGCTGGCGATGGTGACAGTAAAGGGGGGGCTGTGGCATCGGCGGTGGGGGAAAATTTATTTTTGGGCCATGGCGGGCGTGGCGATTAGCGCGACCGTCATGTGTCCGTCTATCCGGAGCGGTATGTTCCTGTTTCTCGTGGCAATCTTCAGCTTCTACTTTGCCCTGACTGGCTACACCGTGTTGCGACGCAAAAAACCTGAAGACGGTCCCGGGTTATTGGACTGGTGCGCCGCGATTTCGATGTTGCTGGCAGGAATTGCATTCGTTACAACCGGCGCGCTGGATGCAAACCTGGGAGCCGAGCGATGGCTCCGATTGGCTTTTGGCTCGGGTGGTTTGCTGTTGGGTGGCCTGGATATCCGCCGTTTCTTCAAGCCGCACCAGTCAAAGCGCGCATGGATGTATGTTCATATGGGCCGGTTTCTGGCCGGCTATATTGCAACTGTCACCGCCTTTTCCGTGGTCAATTTCCAATTTCTGCCCCAGTTCCTGCGCTGGTTTTTGCCGACGGCGGTTGGCGTCCCGTTAATTATTATTTGGCAGTCATATTATAAAAGGAAATTCAAACGGGAAGCTAGCGCGCAAGCCGCGCCTTCTGTCGCGGTGAATCAACCATGAGCGACATCACCCGCATCCTTCAATCCGTGGAATCCGGCGACCCGGGGGCCGCAGATGAATTGCTGCCGCTGGTTTATGGTGAATTGCGCAAGCTGGCTGCTTCGAAAATGGCGAATGAGCAACCTAACCAGACCTTGCAACCCACGGCCCTGGTCCACGAAGCGTGGCTGCGACTCACGGGAAATGAAGATGTGAAGTGGAATGGCCGCGCTCATTTTTTTGGCGCCGCTGCCGAAGCTATGCGGCGCATCCTGATAGACAATGCCCGCCGCAAACGGGCTGCGCGCCACGGCGGCGGCAAAGAGCGGCTCGACGTTCAGGACATCGAGATTGCCGCGCCGGCCAAAGAAGACGAGTTGCTCGCCATTGACGAGGCGCTGGAAGAACTCGGAACCGTGGACAAACAAAAGGCCGATTTGGTGAAGCTCCATTATTTCGTGGGCCTGACAATGGAAGAATGCGCCGGCGTTCTGGGCATTTCAGTTCCCACGGCCAGGCGCTGGTGGAGCTATGCGCGGGCGTGGCTTTTTCAGAGGATCTCTTGTATTCCTAAGCGCTAATCGAAAATGGCGTTCACAAAAAATGTTTAACTTGCCAGCCAACTGTCCTACGACCCTGGTCATTATCGGGGCGTTCGTTACGGTCGTCGGCTGGCCGGTCACTGCGTATTTTGCCTACCGATCGGGCGCGCGCTCGCAACGAATGCGGCTGGAGTGGGAGGCGCAAAAAGCGAAAGAGTCCCTGCACAAAAAGTTTTTCGATTTGGCTAATCGATTTAAGACAAATGTTTCCATTTCCGAACACCCGGATACCTGGGTGGATTTTTTCAAGGATAACGTCAGGCAACTCATTTCTGATTATGAAACGATTCGACCGGACCTGGAATGGAAAGTGAAAAAGAGGATTGATGAGGCGATGAACAGCCTAAAGAGGTTCGCCGCCATGGATCACGACGATATTCGTGCTGCATGCAGGAATGACGGTGAACTGTTTGATGCCCTAAAAAAGTTTCCGGAAACATGATGAGCGGCCTCGGGAAAGGGGGAATTGTCCCTTTCGATGATCCAAAAAATGAGTTTCAAGCACGGTTTTTTCACCAAAAATGCGCCAAATCACCGAAAAAGGCGGCCTCGCCAAAGCCATCGGCGTAACAGATGCGCCTAAAATATGGGTTTTTGAAAGGGTTTCAGCGAATTGTCCCCCCATCAAGCGGGAACGTGGGGACAATTCGGCTATGACCGTTCCGAAAAACATCGAACATCCAACGCCGAACGCCGAACGCCGAAGGAAAGGCCGCGAGCCATCTATTCGATGTTGGGCGTTCGATGTTCGATGTTCGATGTTTTTGATTTCCATGCAATTCAAATTTCTCAGATATAGGGCGCAGTACAAGAACTACATTTGGAACCCCAAAAAAGTTCAATATTGGCGCGGGGATTTAGGGACAGAAATTTTTTTATTTCGTTTTTGGGGGTTGGAGCGTCCGCTGGGACTAACCGGCCTGAACCATGCGGTTACATCGCTCCTTCCAGGACGTGTGCTACACGATTCGCTTCATCCTCGCTATTGTACGATAATGTGATGCCGATATCCTTGTAGGTTCCGGTAATGAAACCGCTGCCGGCCAACTTTCCATTTGCATCCTGGATTTGTACTTTATTTCCAAGATTATCAAGCGCCATCGCCCTTGCCTCTTCCGGCGTCTTGCCAGCAAATTCAAGCAGGACATAGGCGCGCCCGCGCGATTTATCGGTCTCCACACGGACCGATTTACCGGCCACAACGCGTGGCGACAAGACCAGGGGCGCCCGGCCCGGCCCGGTAATTTCTAATTGCATCTTTGACTCTGATTCCAACTGATCCCCGTGCTTTATAGTCACAGTGCAATAGGCCAAGCCGCTCTCCTTTGGATAAGGCCATGAGACATCCACTCGCACGTTGTCCTGGTTCCTGTAATCGGGATTGGCACTGTCAAGACCTTGATAAAATGAGGCCGGACATCCCACGGACGACAATATCCTGGGTTTGGATAGCAGCTCCTCAACCTGCTTGCCATCCTGCTCTATCAGGCGGGATATGCGGACATCCACCCGATATTGTCCCTGATCTGGCAGAGGCGTTATCGTGGCTTCCGTCAAATATGGGGCGGCGATTGCGGCTTGTGAAAGGAAAGCAGCGGCTGCAATTGCAAAGATTTGACAGTGTTTCATAGTTCTTTCCAACACCGCAAATATTTTAGAGTTGCGCTGTGGCTGTGACAATAAAGTTTAGGTGCCGTCAGGAAAACCAGCCGTAGGGCGAAGAAGGGAATAGGGCGTATGGGTCATATAGGACCTATATCTCCAAGCATGTGACGAGAATGAAAAAGGCGCCCGATTTTTGCCGGACGCCTTTGTTTATAACCTTTTCCTTAAGCCAGGAGCGGATTTTCCGCCGGGGCCGCGGCTTCTTCCGCGGGCTGTTCGGCTTCAGGCTCGTCGGGGATTTCCACGAGCGGCTTGAGATGCACCTTGCGGTGATGGTCAAAGCCGGTGCCGGCCGGGATAATATGGCCCATGATGACGTTCTCCTTGAACCCGCGCAGCGTGTCCACTTTGGAACGGGTCGCCGCCTCGGTGAGGACACGGGTGGTGTCCTGGAAGGATGCGGCGCTCAGGAAGCTGTCGGTTTCGAGCGAGGCTTTTGTGATGCCGAGCAGCACGGGCATGGCTTCGGCGGGTTTGCCGCCCATCTTTTCCACGCGCTCGTTCTCGGCTTCGAAATCCAGCTTGTCGGCCTGTTCGCCCCAGAGGAACGTCGTATCGCCGGGTTCGGTGATGCGGACCTTGCGCAACATCTGGCGGACGATGATTTCGATGTGCTTGTCGTTAATCGTCACGCCCTGGAGACGATAAACTTCCTGCACTTCGCCCACGAGGTGTTCCTGCAATTCCTGGGGTCCGAGGACTTCCAGAATTTCGTGCGGGTCCATGGGACCTTCGGTCAATTGCTGGCCTTTCTTCACGACGTCGCCCTTGAAGACGATGACGTGCTTGCCGATGGGAATCAGGTGTTCTTCCTCGGTGCCGGTGACCGGGTCTTTGATAAGAATCGTACGCTTGCCGCGAACGCTCGGGCCGAAGTCAACGATGCCGTCGATCTTCGAAATTTCCGCGGCGTCTTTCGGACGGCGCGCTTCGAACAATTCGGCCACGCGGGGCAGACCGCCGGTGATGTCCTTGGTCTTGGACATCTTGCGCGGCGACTTGGCCAGCAGCGAGCCGGCGACGATTTTATCACTTTCGTTCACGACGATGTGAGCGCCGCTGGGAATCGGATAGTTCGCCACGATTTCGCCCTGGTCATCGCTGATGATGATTTGCGGGTGCAAATCTTCTTTATGCTCGATGACGACCATGGCTTCCTGGCCGGTGGTTTCGTCGGTTTCCTGCTTCATGGTGACGCCCTCGATGATGTCGTGGAATTTCACCTTGCCGGCTTTTTCGGACAAAATCGGGACGTTATACGGGTCCCATTGGACGAAAGTATCGCCTTTCTTGACCTTCTGGCCGTCCTTGAACGAGATGACCGCGCCGATAACGACGACGTGGTTTTCCAGTTCGCGGCCATCGTCGCCGAGGATGGAAACGGAACCGTTTTTATTGAGAACGATGTTGTTGCCGTCCTGCAATTCGACGACGCGCAGTTCATTGTAATGGATCGTGCCATCGTGCTTGGACTTGATTTGGGGCACTTTGAAGACCTGGGCGGCGGTGCCACCGATGTGGAACGTACGCATGGTCAACTGGGTGCCGGGCTCGCCGATGGACTGGGCGGCAATGATGCCGACAGCCTCGCCGAGTTTCACAATGCCGCCGGTTGCCAGGTTGCGGCCGTAGCAATGGATGCAAATGCCGTGCTTGCTTTCGCAAGTGAGCACTGAGCGGATGCGCACGCGGTCAATGCCGGTCGATTCGACGGCTTTGGCCTTGGCCTCGTCAATTTCTTCGTTGGCGCGAACCAGGAACTCCTTCGGGTTCGTCGGATTGACGATGTCATCGCAAGCGAAACGGCCGACGAGCCGGTCGGCAAGCTTGACGACTTCGTCTTCACCTTCATAGACGGCGCTGACCCAGATGCCGTTGGTGGTGCCGCAATCGTCTTCCTGGATGATGACATCCTGCGAAACGTCCACGAGTTTGCGGGTCATGTAACCGGAGTCCGCGGTTTTGAGCGCGGTGTCGGCCAGACCTTTGCGGGCGCCGTGCGTGGAGATGAAGTATTCCAACACGGAGAGACCTTCGCGGAAGTTCGCCAGAATGGGTTTTTCGATGATGTCACCGCTGGGCTTGGCCATGAGGCCGCGCAAGCCGGCGAGCTGGCGCACCTGCTGTTTGTTGCCACGGGCGCCGGAATCCACCATGAGGTAAACCGGATTGTATTCCTTTTTGCCCTGGTTTTGTTCGAGCGTGCGGAACATGACGTTGGAAATCTGGTCGGTGCAATGCGTCCAGATGTCGACGATTTTGTTGTACCGTTCGCCGGGGGTGATAACACCTTTGCGATATTGCTTTTCGACTTCTTTGATTTGCTTTTGGGCGGCGTCGATTTGCTCGTCGCGTTCCTTGGGCACAATCATGTCGTCAATGCCGATGCTGGCGCCGGACTTGGTAGCTTCGCGGAAGCCGAGCTCTTTGAGTTTGTCGAGCATGACCACGGTTTTGTCGTGGCCGGCATATTTGTAGCACTTCCAGATCAGGTCGCCGAGTTCGGACTTCTTGACGGGCTTGTTCGGGAAGCCCAGTTCCGTCGGCCAGATTTCGCTGAAAATAACGCGGCCAACGGTGGTTTCGAGCATCTTCTTATCCGCGTTGCCAAACACGGTTTGCTTGCCGTGGTCCGGGTTCTTCAGGCGAATCCGGTCGTGTGTCTTGAGCGCCCCGTCGTCGTAGGCGAAGATGACCTCTTCCTTTGTGCCGAACAACGGCAGCGTTTTGACGTCCTGCGGCATCGGCTTGCGCGGTTCGGCCGTCAGATAATAGCAGCCGAGGGTAATGTCCTGGGTGGGCGTGATGATAGGCTTGCCGCTGGAGGGCGAGAAGATGTTGTTCGTGGCCATCATGAGCAGGCGCGCTTCCATTTGCGCCTCGACGGACAGCGGGACGTGAACGGCCATTTGGTCGCCGTCGAAGTCCGCGTTGTAGGCGGTGCAGACCAGCGGATGAATGCGGATGGCTTCGCCTTCGATGAGTTGCGGTTCAAATGCCTGGACAGACAAACGGTGCAGGGTGGGCGCGCGGTTCAACAGGACCGGATGGCCCTTGGTGACTTCTTCCAGAACGTCCCACACTTCCTTCGTTTGGCGTTCGATCATCTTCTTGGCCGAGCGGACGGTATGGACGTAGCCGAGTTCCTTGAGCCGGCGAATAATGAACGGCTCGAACAGTACGAGCGCCATTTTCTTGGGCAGACCGCACTGGTTGAGCTTGAGTTCGGGCCCAATCACGATGACCGAGCGGCCGGAGTAATCCACGCGTTTGCCGAGCAAATTCTGACGGAAACGTCCGCCCTTGCCCTTGAGCATGTCGCTGAGCGACTTGAGCGAGCGGTTGCCTGCGCCGGTGACCGGACGACCATGGCGGCCGTTGTCGAACAGGGCGTCCACGGCTTCCTGCAACATGCGTTTTTCGTTGCGGATGATGACTTCGGGCGTCTTGAGTTGCAGCAACGTCTTGAGACGGTTGTTGCGGTTGATGACGCGGCGATAGAGATCGTTGAGGTCTGAGGTGGCGAAACGGCCGCCTTCGAGAGGCACCAGCGGGCGCAAATCGGGCGGAATGACCGGCAGCACCGTGAGAATCATCCATTCCGGCCGGCTTTTGGAGGATTGCAGGCCCTGGAGGAGTTTGATGCGCTTGGCCAGTTTCTTGCGGATTTGCTTGCTCTTGGTTTCCGTCATGGCCTGTTGCAATTCCTCGACACCTTTGATCAGGTCCACGCGGGCGAGGGAATCGCGCACAGCTTCGGCGCCCATTTTGGCGACGAAGGCCTCGGCGCCGTAGGTTTCGCGGGCTTCGCGATATTCGTTTTCGTTGAGCAACTGGTTTTGCTTGAGCGGGGTGTTGCCCGGGTCAATGACCAGGTAATCCTCGTAATAGATGACGCGCTCGAGGTGACGGGCGGTCATGTCCAGCGCGAGGCCGATGCGGGAGGGCATGCACTTGAAAAACCAGATATGGCACACGGGCACGGCCAATTCGATATGGCCCATGCGCTCGCGGCGCACGCGGGCCAGCGTGACTTCGACGCCGCAGCGGTCGCAAACGATGCCGCGGTGCTTGATGCGTTTAAATTTGCCGCAGGAGCATTCCCAGTCTTTGACCGGGCCGAAAATGCGTTCGCAGAACAAGCCGCCTTTTTCGGGCTTGAACGTGCGGTAATTGATGGTTTCGGGGTTTTTTACTTCACCCTTGCTCCAGGAACGGATGGCATCAGGGGAGGCTACGGTGATTCCGACGTAATCGACCTGGTTGACCTTGTCCAATCCAAGCAATTCCCGGGCGCTTTCTTTGGTGCTAATCATAATAGAAACGAAACGGAGAATCGAACATACACGAAAAAAATGTCAATGCAATAATTTTTTGCAAAATTCTTCAGCTAAATTTTGACAACGGTCTCCGGCTTCCGTTTTAAGAAAAATGCACAAAATTGTTGCCTATTTGTAATATAGCGGGTGCGTCAAGTGCCCCTGAGGCCCTATTCCGGCAATCGCACAATTTTGCCCCATCGTGAAAGGTCTCGCGCAAAATGCGCGCCCAATTCAATTGCCCGCGCGGACCGGTTTCGACAAGTGGCCATGGCAGTTCCTTGCCGCGGCACAATCTTTCGTCGAGCAACGGGTCGCCGGCGCCGCCCCGCTCGCCTTGCAGGCGGGCGGCAATCATCTCTTTCATTCGCCGAAGCCTGGCTTCAGGACTTCGTGGGCCGAGGCCGACAATACTTCCTTCTTTCCGGCTCCAATTCTTTTCAGTGTTGTGGCATCACGACCTGGTAAAATCGAAAGGAATAATTAGTTGCGGCTGAGTCAGTGAAATAAGTCAACCAGCTTGTGCTAAGAAAATTCGTAGTCGCTTGCCAATTGAAGAGGTCGGTCGAGGCTTCAACGGTATAATTCGAGCCAACGGGACCTTGGATTACCATATTTAAACCATTTACAGTCAAAGGCGCTGCTGAGTTAAAATAGAGCATAGGAGGGACCTCCTCTTGTACGGTGATAAAATCATAGATGTCCACCCCCGCTGAATCTGTGTAATTCGACTCCACTTCGCCGGCAACTGTCAGGAACGAGCTTAGGTTCGACCATGTTTCCCCTTTGCCCGCATCAATCCCTACGCGTATGACACCCGGAAAATTGGTCATTTGCCATTCGACGACATTTGTGAGCCTGGGAAAGGTGGGCTGGTCATACGCCATCAGTGTGATGCCGGCGAGGTTTGTCAGTATGTCAGAGAACCATTGCTCACACACACTTTCCGAAGGCCAGTTGATCGACGAAAGGCTGTTCAACCAATCGGCCTGGTCGGCATAGACCAAAACGTTCGTTTCTCCATTGGTGTTCAATTCGGCGCGCACTTCCTGGTAGCTGCCGGCCAGGGCCAGCAACATTTGGTAATTAGTGCCGTTATTCCATGTTGATAAACCCCACGGTTCGAGGTCGAGATGGACACCCGCGCACCGCGAGGCCGCGGGTTCGTTTTTATTGAAGTTAATCATCTCAACGATAACGTTGTTGTCGCCGGAACCAAGTGTGTCATCCGAGATGAGCAGTTGGGAGTCAATCCCATTGCTGTAGAGCAATCCGTTCCATGCGGCAAGGGCAGCCTGTCCCTTGGATGTTGCCAATTGATCACCGTAAGAACCATACACGTGACTGATGCCCCATAGCTTGAATTGCTTCACCGCCGCATTTTCCTGGGCATTGGTGCCGATGATGGAATCCAATCCATAAGGGCCCGGCGTTTTCCAGCACCAGACGCCTCGATTGGTGCTGCCTCCGTTTGCGCAAATACTTATAAGGACGGCCACTGCGGCCAATAGAAAACGATGCACGTTATGGAAAGAAGTTTTAAACCGAGTTGCCATTATGGCGTCTCTTTTAACAAAAAATATCAGGAACATGCCGTTCCTGCCATAGCCTGTTTTGGGGGTAATCCAAGCCCATTTTACGAAATTGCCATTCATCATTTTCCAGATAAATATTAGAATGTGGAATTTGTGCGGCAGATGCAATTATAGATGCTGATTGAAGACAAAATATTAATTACCATTTGAAATCTATACCCCCAAAACAGGCTATTGTAGGGCCATTTTGATATTGCTATTCTTACGACAATTTAGGTTACGAATTCCTGGCCGCTGAACCGTTAACAACATCTCAAAAGCTGACAATGAAAACAAAAAAAAATATCGAACAAGCCGGGCGTTTCATGCCTGACGCGCAGAAACGTTTGGTTGCCTACACCACCGCCGCCGGTTTAGGAGCATTGTTCGCCGGTCAGAAAGCCGATGCTCAAGTTGTCGAGTCTCAAGTGTTCGCCCCGTATCCCGCCACCCTGCCGGCTCCATTTGGCACCAACGTCAATGATTTTAACATGGACATTCAGGGCGTTGGCGTGACCAATTTCCAAATTGTAGTGTTAGGACAGAAAGTCCTTTCGTCGTATTACCCATCGCAGTGGCTGGACATTATTGGTGAACCGGTGAGCACGGTGGGCGAGACCAATGCGTTTATTGACAATCCGGCGCATAATTATTTGGTATCGTGGCTTGGCGGCATGACCGTCAACAGTGCCGGCAGTCCGCCCGAGTATATGCCGCGCCTCGCCATTGATTACTATTTTTTAGGTGAACCTCACCTGAATAACAAATTCCCGATACGAGGCACGCTGGGATTTGAATTTGTCAGCGCCGTTGACGGGCAGGAGCATTTCGGCTACATGGATGCCAAAGTCAATTCCTCCACCAACGTTTTATCAGGCGAAAATGTTATAACTTCCATGACGGTATATGACGTCTATTATAACCAGACGCCTAACGCGGGCATTACCATTCCCTTTGATGTTGATGTTACCAACATCACGGTCGGGGCGGAAAACGCGGTTACCATTGACTTTAGTTCCAATACCAACGCTCCCGTGTCGGCCCTTTCACTGGAAACCAGTCCCACACTCGGGCCATCGGCTAATTGGACGACCGATACCAATGCGATCATTACGCAAACGTCCTCCGCTGTCCCCAATAGTAAAATGCCTCAAGCCTTCTATCAGGCCACAACAACGGCAACAAACACGCCTGCCCAATTCTGGCGCGTGATGCAAACCCTCTCTCCGCCTGTGGACTGAGTCGGTTTGCTTGATTCCGGCGCGCGGCCTTTTGAAAAGTAAAACCGAAAAACCAGGATGGAAAGCAATAATAAAAAACACGTCCTTAAAAATGTCCGGATGACTGCGGGGCCGCAGAATGTCGTGTTTGCCCAGTCCCCTGATGCCCGCATCGTTGTCGGAGTCGTCACCAATTCACAGCCATCCTCGCTCACATTGCTCTCGGCCGGAGCGGCTGGCATGGCTGCCCGCCGTGCCCGCCGCGAACGGGCCAAATAATACAATGCACCCGCTTTAATGTGATAATACCCCCAAAACAGGCTATGGCGGAAACAGCGGCACTTTGATAAACTTTGAGAAGTCGCAGTAAACAAAGCCCTAAGAAAATGAAAATGAAAACGAAAACTCTAAAAAATGCCGGCCAGGCTGCCTCTTTTACACATGATTCACAAAAGCGCCTTCTTGCCTATACAACGGCTGCCAGCGTGGGAGCATTCTTTGTCAGCCAGAGCGCTGGTGGCCAGGTCGTTGAATCTTCCGCGTTGACCTATCCCATCACGCTGGCCCAGAACAGCCCATTGGGAGCGAACCACGATTACTACTATCTGAATATTGATGGCGGCGGCGATGAATTTAACCTCGTTCCCAATACATGGCGTGTTACGTTTGGTGGAACGCCCTCGAGCAGCAATTTCGGCCTTAACCCCTCCACCAGCAAGTATCTCATTCCCTGGACAATCGGAAGTTACGTGGGGCCTTCCAGTGGTTCCAAGCCGACATACAAAGACTTCCTGGCCAACGGCAACCATAATTCTTCCACGTATTTGTTTAACGATTTTGCCAATACAGAAGCCTTGGCATTTGAATTTGTCGGTAAAGCCGATGATCAGGTTCATTTTGGTTACATGGATATTCAGGTCAATGGCACTCCCGGCGTTTACGGTGATTTCACCGCCACGGTCACCGGCATTTATTATAACGAGACGCCCGACCAGGGCCTTACCATCGGGGCAGTTCCTGAGCCTTCCTCGCTCGCATTGCTGGCGGCTGGAATTACCGGGCTTGCCATGCGGCGCGTTTGGCGTCGGCGCACCCAATAATCTGTCGTTCTGTGGTCCACGCGATTTCCAAACGGACGGCGTAAAAGCCTCCCGCTTTTATTGGTTTGTTATTATCTATGGCTCAGGCATCCGGAAAAAAAATACTTTTGGTCGGTTGGGATGCGGCGGACTGGGAAATGATTGATCCGCTCCTTCAGAAGGGCCAGATGCCCGCCTTGGCCCAACTAATTAATACCGGAGTGCGCGGCAATCTGGCTACATTGCAGCCCGTGCTTTCTCCCATGTTATGGACCTCCATTGCCACGGGTAAACGCGCGGACACGCATGGCATCTGCGGTTTCACCGAACCTTTGCCCGATGGCAGCGGCATCGGGCCGGTTTGCAGCACTTCCCGCAAATGCAAGGCCATTTGGAATATCCTTGGCCAAAACGGCCTCAAATCGAACATTGTTGGCTGGTGGGCCACCAATCCGGCTGAACCGATTAACGGAGTCATGGTCAGCGACCAATTTTTGCGTCCTGCCTCGAAAGACCCAAAACAACGCAAAGCGCGCCAGGACGGGACCATCTATCCAGCTAAATTAGCCAGGGCAGCGGCCGCTTTGCGCGTCACCACCGAAAGCCTCACGCCGGAAGATTTGGCGCCCTTTATCCCGCGCCTGGCAAAGGTTGATCTGAAACAGGATGACCGTCCCCTCAAACTTGCCCGCCGATTGGCCCGCGCCGCAACCGTTCAAGCCATTGCCACCGCTCTCATTCAAAGCGAGCCGTGGAATTTAATGGGCGTTTATTTCGATGCCATTGACCAGTTTGGACACGAATTTATGTCCTACCACCCGCCCCGGATGAATGGCGTCAGCGAGCGCGATTTTGAGTTATATCACGAAGTCATGTCCGGCTGTTACCGGTTCCATGACATGATGCTCCATGTGCTGCTTCAATATGTGGATGCCGACACCACGGTCATACTCATCAGCGATCACGGCTACGAATGCGGCCGCCGCCGCCCGGCCATCGAGGACGGCAGGCACGACCCCGAAGGCTGCCATCGCCCATTTGGCATTGTCTGCCTCAAAGGCCCCGAAATCAAAAAGAACGACCGATTGTACGGTGCGTCAATCCTGGATGTGACGCCAACGATGCTCGCGCTGCTGGATTTGCCTATTGGGATGGACATGGATGGTCGTCCCTGGCTGGAGGCTTTCGAAAAGCCGCTCAACCCCGAGCGGATTTACAGTTGGGAGGGTGTTGGCGATGATAAGGCCGGGCTCCATACCAAACACGCGCGACAGGACCCCGTTGAGGCGGCCCAGGCCATTAACCAGCTCGTGGAGTTGGGCTACATTGCCGCGCCCGGTGAAGATACACAAAAAAATATTCGCGATACCATCCGTTATACTAAAACCAATCTGGTTCGCGCTCTTTTGGGCACGCCACAGGAGTCCAAAGCCATTCCCTTGCTTCAGGAACTTGCCGCCGAAAACGGTTCCAATGAATGGTGTGTTTTGACACATGCCTGTTGTCTTATTCACATTGGCAAGTGCGCCGAGGCTCGGGTGCTCTTGGAAGCCTCCGCGCCCGCCGCTCAACAATCCAGCCAGTTTCAACTCATCTTCGCCGAATTGGCTTTGGCCGAAAAAAACCGCGCCCTTGCGCTAAACCATTTGCAGGCCGCCGGTTCCGGGGCCAAACACCAGCAACTCCTCAATCAGCTCGGGCGCGGCTATCTTCAGTTGGAACGATGGGACGATGCCGAGGCCGCCTTCCTCAGGTCATTGGAAATCGAACCCGACAACCCGGCCGCCTTTGATGGCCTGGCCCGCGTCCATCTGGAACGCGGCCAGCCCGAAAGCGCGGTGGAAAAAGCCCTGCAAGCGGTAGGCCTAATCCACTATTTCCCCGAAGCGCATTTTCATCTTGGAACCGGACTGGAACGGCTGGGCAAAGCCAGGGAAGCCATCCTAGCCTACGAAACGGCCTTGGGCATCGGTTATCACTCCGGATTGCTTCATCGCCGGCTGGCCGAACTTTATCGTCCCATTGATCCACAAAAAGCCGCTTTCCATGAAAAAGTGCTGGCCAGCGCCAAAAAACGCCCTATTTACAAGGCTGACATCAAGTCCAGGCTGCCCCACAACAGGGACGGTGCGCCCGAACCTCCCGGTTCGGGACCGGCTCCACGGAACTGAAAATGCCCGGCGATTATGTGACCATCGTTTCCGGTCTGCCGCGCTCCGGCACAAGCCTCATGATGCAAATGTTGCAGGCGGGCGGCATGCAACTCCTGACCGATGGCCGGCGCGCGCCCGACGAACATAATCCCCGCGGTTACCTTGAGCATGAAGGCGTCAAACACAGCCGCAATGATTTGTCATGGCTCAAAGACGCTGGGGGCAAAGCTGTTAAAGTCATTCATCTCCTCCTGCAATGCCTCCCGGAAGATCGGAACTACCGAGTCATTTTTATGCTGCGTGACCTTGAAGAAGTGATTGTTTCCCAGCGTGTCATGCTCCAACGACAGGGCCGTCCCGCGGTCGCGCTGGCCGATGCGGCGCTGGCGGATGTTTTTAAAAACCAACTCGCTGTCGTATGCCAGTGGCTGGCAGATCGGCCAAATTTCCGCGTTCTTTACGTCAATCACCGGGACGTGATTGATCGTCCTGTGGACATGGCCAAACAGATCAATTTTTTTCTGGATGAAAACCTGCTGGCAGCCGATATGGCCGCTGCTGTGGCGCCGGCGCTCTATCGCCAGCGAAAATCCAGGACGGTAAATCCCTGTTGAATGAGGGCGGATTTCGCGGCAAGCGGGATCGCAAGTTATTGTTTTTTCAATTTTCAATTACTTTGACGTTTCTTTTCCCAGAAAGACAACGCCTCTGAACTATTTGTGTATTATGCTCTCGGAGGCCATTCTCCGATATTTAGAAATGTAATCCCACAATCAATTATCAACAGGAATGCTTAAAAGCCCTGGCATGGGTTGCCCCCCCCAAAACAGGTTATAGCAAATATGGCCTGATCGTACTAAATATGTCCCGTGCAATCTCTTCAAAAGGTTGTGAAAAACTATAAACTTGAGCGGGCAATTGCCAGGCGCAGTGGTTTTACACTGATCGAGTTGCTCGTGGTTATTGCCATCATTGCTATTCTGGCGGCTATTTTGTTGCCTGTCCTGTCTGCTGCGAAGGCCAAAGCCAAAACGGCCTCCTGTGCGAACAATGAGAAGCAGATTATTACAGGCTATCTGATGTACGCCGATGACAACAATGGGTGGCTGCCGGTCTGCGCCACAAATGTCTCGACCACAGTTGCAGTGCCTAATGAGTGGGAAATTTTGATCAACCCCTATATTCCTGCCATCGGTGGAACCAGTAACAGCACTATAAGCGCCAGGGGAACGGTACTGACTTGTCCTTCTTTCAACCTGGCTTTGCTTTACCAGTTGGCTGATGCGCAGAGCGATCCCAACACAAATTCAATTGGTGGCTATGGCAATAATTACTTCTACGGCGGTTATTATTTTGACATACCAAATACACCTGCAGATGCGCCTTATATGCAAAAAAAACAGGCCCAAATAATGGATCCTACGGAGACAACTCTCAACAGCGACACGTTGGATCCGGCGCCGGGCGATTCGGGAGTAACTATTGAATTTTTCGGCTATTCTTATACCATTAGCCAGATCCCCTCACACCTGCCAAACCATACTTACACCCGGCACGGAACCGGTGACAATTTTGCCTGGGCCGACGGACACGTCTCATTCACGAAGTGGTTGACGGCCTCAAACGGCCTGAACGGTAAGGAAGACTGGTATTGGATGATCCCCAAATAGGCCATAGACGCGGCCTTCGCGGGAATTGGTGAAACATTGAAACATTGAGCCGGGTGACGGCAGATTGGAATGAGGTTTCGATGAAATGGGTATTAATTGCCGTCATGCTTCCATCACCATGCTGGAGCCAAATCCTTCACAACGGAAACGTTTTGACGCCTCACGCCAAATGGTTTTTCCTCAGGATGTATGGCGATGAAATCAGCATCCAGACAACCTCGAAGCAAATCGGCCCATGGGTCCGCGCGTGCCAAATCCGTCGGCGGCATTTCTACGGTTGTATTCCTTAAGTATTCGGGAGGAAGTCAGCCGGACGAGAATATTCCTAAGACCGACGCCCGATATTGGCGACAGCGCTTGATTTTGCGCCGTTATCGTTTTCCTGCCTCCGGTCAATCAGAGCAGGACCGGGTCGCGCTCATTGATCATGCGGAAGCGGCTTATTTCTTTCCGCTGGGCACCCCCGATACTGAAATCGCCGCCGCCAGAGCGTGCCGGATTTACGAAATGGCGGTAAAACAAGGTTGGGGCACGACCTGCCGGCATTTCTCCCGTGAATTGACGATAAGCTTTGAGTGGTGCATGAACCCGGTGCTGTGGACTTATACTACCATTCATACGTTGGTTGGAGAACGAAGCAGACCCGAATCAAACTCAGCACCGGCCAATTCCAACCGGCGCATCCTGGTGGTTGAAACGGATGCGGGCATCCGCCGGGCTTTGTGCTGGAGCATTGACCACCAGGCTGGATTTGTCAGTGTCCCTTGCGACTCGGCGGCGGCTTTCACTTCTGCGCTGGAAATTCACAAGCCGCAGATGGTTCTTTTGAATCGAAATCTGGCCGGACGGATTGGCTTTAAGTCTGCTGGCACGATCAGCCCCATTCAGCCTGGTGTGCCGGCCCTCACCTATTCAGTCTATGTGGATGGCGACCAGATGTTCGTCTCCACGGCTGGTGGCGCGGAGGGTTATCTGGTAAAACGAGTCGAACCGGACCGATTGCTGGAGCCCATCCTAAAAGTCGCCCGCCCGTCGGAATTGATGACCGAAGATTTTTTGCTGCGTGTAAAATATTATTTTCAAGGATTGTTGCAACTCCGTTCCAGCAATGACACTTTGGCGCTGGCCAAATTGTCGCGGCGTGAGTTGGAAGTGTTGGAACTGTTGAGCAAAGGATGCGTAGACAAGGAAATCGCACAGGCCATGGGCATCAGTGTCTGGACGGTTCACGGCCATCTTAAAAAAATCTTTGAGCGGCTTCAGGTGCGCACCCGCCTGGAAGCGGTTATTCGGTATTTGGAAAAGTAAATTTACCATAGATTCACGCGTTCCCCGTCGAAAGGCTCAAACCCTGTGACAAGGACAGTTTTCATTCGGAGGGATTTATTTTTCCTGATTCGCGTCTTTAAGACAACCGTTTTTATTTCACGCCGGAAGGCCGCGTTCAAAAAATAAATGGATATGGAAGTTGCTATTCAGCAAAAAGATGCGATTCTCGCCCATCTGTCAGGCCGATTCTTGCTTTTAAGGCATGGTAAATCTTCAAGTGAACACTGGTTCAGTTGATGATTTGAAATCCGATTCCCGGAAACAGTCTGGTTAAAGTCAGTCGAATCGAAGACAGCAAAAAATCACACATGAGCGAGGCCCCGACATTGCACGCGCGGACCAAAATATTTGCCAAAGATAATCCGATTGTCAGTTGGTGGCATATCGGTTCCACCGCCTTGTTGCTGGCGGCGGGTGTGGTGGGCACGCTGCCATTTGTTCCCTTGCTGTTGCGCGCGCCATGCAGCGTGTTGACGGCGTTTCTGCTGGTGCGGCTGTTTGTGATTTTTCACGACCAACAACATCGCGCCATCCTGCCGAAATCGCGGCTGGCGGACATCTTCATGCGGATTTTTGGCATGTGTTCGATTTGTCCCAGCACGGTCTGGCGCAAGACGCACGATGATCATCATGCGCACAATTGCCAGTTGCGGATCGAAAACATCGGCTCATTTCCCATCATGACGCGGGAGCGATTCGAAAATTCACCAGGCATGGACAAATTGAAATACCTGCTGATGCGCCATCCGCTTACGCTCTTGTTTGGTTATGTGACGGTGTTCTTCTATTCCATGTCGCTGCTGCCGGCCATCACAGCGCCGCGCCGGCATTGGGATGCGTGGCCGGCGGTCCTGATTCATTTGGGTCTCGCGACGTTTCTGGTGCTGGGCTATGGATGGATGGCGTATGTGTTTACCATGGGGATTCCATTTTTAATCGCCGGGGCGCTTGGAGCTTACTTGTTTTATGCGCAGCACAATTTCCCGGGTGTCCTTTTACGGGACGAGGAGGGGTGGACTTACGAGGGCGCGGCGCTGGATTCATCGAGCCATTTGAAGACCGGACGCATCTTGTCGTGGATCACGGCGAACATTGGATATCATCACATTCATCATATCCCCTTTTACCGGCTGCCGGAAGTGTATCGCGCCATCCCGGAATTGCGCGGAGCCAAAACCACGAGTCTAATGCCGTGGGACGTCGCCAATTGCCTCCGCCTCAAAGTCTGGTGTGTCAAGAGTCAGCAATTGGTCGGCATGGCCGAAATCTCCAAAAATTAATTAAATCGAGAACTCAAGTCTCAGGCGGCCATTTCACGCCGGCGAGTTCTTTGGGCAATTGTTTCGGGTCAACCGGATAAATGAGTGATATATCGGGCCTGGATTTTGCAGTGGGCGGAAATTCCATTTCTTCAGGCGCGCCGATGATTAACCAGAGCACTTCAGCGTCGGTGTCATTGAAGGCCTGACGCAACTGGTCCGGACCGACCAAAACGCCTCCGTGGCGTGGCACGGTCAAGGTATCGTCCCCCACGCGCATGCGGCCGGTGCCTTCCAGGACAAAATAAAATTCTTCCGAGCGGACGTGCTTGTGCAACGTGTTGGCGCTCTTCGGCGGCAGGCGCCAGAGACGCGCGCCCATATTTTCACTTCCGGTGCGTTCCAGATAATCCGCGTTCGGAATTTTCATCTGGTTTGATGGCCGCCAGTGGAGGTCTTCAGGTTTGATGAGATGATAGCCTCGGATGGGTTTCATGAAAGCCTTTGTTCCTGAAATACGAGTTCCATTTCTTGCGCCAATAAATAGACTCCTAAATAGTCGTATTGCTGGCCGAGCTTAGGCTCCCAATATCGCCCATGAGCAAGCCAGTGTCTGTATTTGAATGCGCCAATAATTTTGGAAATGAGAGCTTTCGACGCTGAGACGTGCTGTTTCCACGCATCCAAAATGCATTCCTCAAGATGCACCCGGTTACCGTCTCTTTTATGAACATCCCGAAAATGACGGGAAAGCTCATCCTTCCTCTTTTGATAGCATCTTTTCAGATAATCTATGCGAAAACTTGCTTCCAGAGCCGCCAATACATTGAACACGGCACTGCGCTCAACTTCGCACAACCTGTCGTCTCGCTCCTTTCGAATTTCGGCAATAGTGTATCCGACGAATTTACTATCCCGTAGCTGGAGATTTGGTGAATCATAATAAAAGCGAATGCTATTGGTTGTATCGGTATATACCCAGGCAACCTCGTCCAGCCTCAATACATTACTGGAAAATGAGATTCTACTAGGCATTGAGGACTTCGGTAATGGAATCAAAGAAACTGTCAGAATTGAGTTCGATGAACTTTACGTTTGGAGGCGGGGTTGCGATTTTCCAAACGAAATCGCGATCATTTTTGGTCTTTGGTTTTGGAGCAGGGACGGTTTGTTTATCTCCCTTAATGGTTACTGAAATCCTAATCCCGTTTGAGTCCTTTCCTGTGAGGATGAACTTCACGGTGCCTTTCGGGCCTTCCATGTCAACACGGCCACGCGCTCCGACCAGTAATGTTCCAATGGGACGAAAAACAATTTGTTCTTCACCGATTTTCAATACCCGCATTTCCGCACTATATTTCCCGATGTGTTCCTCTTGTATATCTACTTCCGCACGTTCAACTTTGATTTTTCCGGTTTGAACATAATCTGAAAGCCACGAGTCCATAAGGCCGTAAAAATCCCGCAGCGCACGAAGCCACAAAGTCTTTTTGTCTTCCCAGTTGACAGATTTTTGTGAATGCTCTTTTGCCGCCTCGACTTTGGCGTTGAGAACGGCTTCGAACTCAGTTTTGGACATAAGATTAATTTCCGTTGGAATTTATCGTAAGCCGCTGGGCTATATTTCACAAGCACTTTCAACTTCGCCGGGAAACCGGCTGATAACACTCTTTAAGGTTGATTCCACTGCGCCGCTCTGCTTTAGAAAGGAAGAGGAGTTGGGCTAGTTTTTTTACGGCGTCTTCCGGAGATAGCCCCTGCGGCCTGATATTTGAAACGCAATTGCGGTCGGCGTCGGTTTTGTCCGGACCGGGCGCGTAGGTAAAATAGGCGCCGAGGCTGTCCGGCGAGCCCAAACCGGGCCGTTCACCGAGAAGGGCCAGAGCGTGCCGGACACCCAAAAGCGCGCCGATTTCATCCTGCAATTTTACGCGCGCAAACGGCACGACGAAAATCGGGCAAATGGTCCATCTTGCGTGTGACAACAACGGAAGGAGTTTCGCCAGCAGCGGCACAGCCTGAGTTTCCGCGGCGAGGGCGGAAAGGCCGTCAGAAACCAGGACGGCCAGATTTCGGCCTGACCATTTAGCGCCGTTTTGTTTCAGGAATTGTCGTGATTCTTCCGACAAAGTTCGGCCCAGGTCCGGCCGCTTCAGGAAATCCATCCGCGACTGAGCTTTTGTGGAAAGGCGGGCGATTTCGTAGCCCAGTTGCTGAAGCTGCCGCTCAACGGCATTGGGATCAAACGGCCTGCAAACAGCGTCGCGCGCTTGAGCGTGGGCGAGCCGGAAGGCCAGAAGCGTTTTGGTGCGCCAGCTTGCCCCGGCCCGGCCCGGGGCGATCCGCGCAGTGGTGAACTGTGTCAGGCCAACCCATGAATCTGTTTCAGGCCGAGGCTGGAGCATGGGCAAGAAGAGCGTGAGAGTTTCCGACGGGATTCAGTTTGCCGGTGGGGCCGGTGATGCGCATCGCGCGCAGCCACGCCTCGAATTCGGGCGCAGGGCGCAAATCGAGCACCTGCCGCAGGTAATGGCTGTCGTGAAACGATGTGGATTGATAGCCCAGCATGATGTCATCCGCGCCAGGGACGCCCATGATGTAATTGCAGCCGGCGACGCCCAGCAACGTCAACAGGGTGTCCATATCATCCTGGTCAGCTTCGGCGTGATTGGTGTAGCAGACATCCACTCCCATGGGCAGGCCGAGCAATTTGCCGCAAAAATGGTCTTCCAATCCGGCGCGGATGATTTGTTTGCCGTCGTACAAGTATTCCGGTCCGATGAAGCCGACAACTGTGTTGACCAGCAACGGTTGAAACTTCCTGGCCACGGCATAGGCGCGGGCTTCGCATGTTTGCTGGTCCAGGCCGTGGTTTGCGGAAGCGGACAACGCGGAACCCTGGCCGGTTTCAAAATACATGACGTTTCGCCCGACAGTGCCGCGATTGAGCGAGAGCGCCGCTTGTTGCGCTTCTGCCAATAAAGAGAGAGTGACGCCAAAGCTTTTGTTCGCCAGTTCAGTTCCGGCGATGGACTGAAAAATGAGGTCCACCGGCGCGCCCTGATTGAGCGCTTCCATCTGCGTGGTGATGTGTCCGAGCGCGCAGGATTGAGTAGGGATTTCGTATGCGCGGATTAATTCATCCAAAATTCGAAGCAACTGTGAAATAGAGGACACGCTGTCTGTGGCCGGGTTGATGCCGATGACGGCATCACCGCAACCATAGAGCAGGCCATCCAGAATCGCAGCGACAATTCCTTTGGGATCATCTGTAGGATGATTGGGTTGCAGGCGCACCGATAATCGACCGGGCAGGCCGATTGTGGAACGGAACGCGGTGACAACGCGGCATTTTTGGGCCGCCAGGATTAAGTCCTGGTTGCTCATCAGTTTGGAAACGGCGGCGGCCATTTCCGGGGTAATGCCGGGCGCGGCTGCAGTCAGTGTGGCGGAGTCCGTCTCGTACTTGAGAAGCCATTCACGGAATTGGCCGACGTTCAGGCCGGAAACCGGGGCAAAGGCCGGGACATCGTGTTCATCCAAAATCAGCCGGGTAACTTCATCGTTTTCGTAAGAGACGAGTGGCTCGCTGAGAAATTGCTTCAAGGGGACTTCGGCGAGGCAGGATTGGGCGGCGACGCGCTCCTCCGCGGAGCTTGCGGCAACACCGGCCAGTTCATCACCCGAGCGGCGCGGCGTGGCTTTGGCCATCAGTTCGGACAGGGAATCGAACTGATATGAACGTGCCCCGACATTGCAATGCCATCGCGCCATGTGGTCAAGTGTATCAGTGCCGAGCGGCCAGCCTCGTATCGCCAGGAGTTTAATTTGGCGGGCGCCTTCGGGCGAGAAGTATTTCGGTCGTATCGGATAAACTCCACAACTATATGCATGTGAGAAATGATCGAAAAAGCTTGACTGAAACCGGCATTGTATATACATTCGTGTAACATCCAGACTTTCTGCAAAAGCCCAACAGCAGGGTCTGCGAGAGTTGTCAGACCCGTGATTTGAAAAAGCTTATGAAGATCAGGCCTCATCCCCTGCTAACTTATTCCACTTGCCGCGCTTATGCGGCTGTCGCGTTAACCTCTACCGTTTTGAACGCCGTCCTTTTGGCCGGCTTTTCGGCAAAGGCGACGACATACGATTGGACCAGCGCAAATTCCGGGGGCTACACCAACCAGGCGGATTGGAGTCCCACTGGATTGCCGGGGATTGCGGACACCGCGATTATTGGCAACGCCACGCAGCCCAACGGCTCGATTGTTTACACCAACCTTCCGCCCGACCCTGCGTCAACGAACAGGCTGTCCCTGCTCGAAATGGGCGCCGCCGCGGGCACAAGTTCATTTAACATGATGGGCGGCGTTCTTTTGATTACGAACTCGAGTGGGACGGCGCTGAGCCAGGGTGCTGTCAGTGGCGCTGTTTCCACGTTTACCCAGGGTGGCGGCACGCTGGTGGTGGCCAAGCCGAGCACTGCCAATCTGTATTTTCAGGATGCGTTTCTTCCCGGCGATGCTGGAGGTGCTAATGGCAGCTTCACCATCAATAACGGTGTGTTGGACATCCTTTGCGGCTGTGAAATTGGCACGGCGGGCAGCGGCACATTCAGCATCAATGGCGGCACGGTCATAGATAACGGCTGGCTGGGCGTGCGTGGAATTGGCACCAGTTCCGATTCAGGCGTGTTTAATATGACCGGGGGCACGCTGTATGTTCTGCGAAACACCGAGATTGAAAGCCAGGCCTACAGGCCCTTGTGTCTTGGGCAAGGCAGTACCGGGAGTTCCACAGCCAACATCAGCGGCGGGACGGCTTACCTGGAGAGTATCACCTTTGCCAACTACGCCGTGAACGAAACACTGAATATGAGCGGTGGCACACTTTATATTGGCATTTACGGTGTCCAAAGCAGGGGCGCCGTGGCGGGCGGCTCCCAAAACATCAATATTTCCGGCGGGACGTTTCATACGGCGGACATGCAGATCATTTCGACGACGGCAAATTGCGGCAATACGAACACGATTTTAGGCGACGGCACGAATTGGTTATGGGGTCCTGCTCTGCCGGTGAATTTGACGAACGGCACATTTACGGTGAATGGGCAAAGCGGCCCGGGGTATGTGACATTCGCGCCGGAAATCAACCGCACCATCACGTTGAGCAATAACTGGTTTGGTGTTGGCGGCATGACCATGAGCGGCCCGGGAACGCTGGCCCTGGCCGGGAATAATAGTTTTAGCGGCCCGCTGACTATGAATGGAGGGACACTCGCTTTGAGCGGCGCCAGCACTAACAGCGGCGGGATTGCTCTCAATTCGGGAACGCTCGCCGTGAGCGCGGCGGAGGATGATTCCGGCGGCCTGACTGTCAGCGGCGGCAGCGTTTCGATTCTCAACGGCGGGTCGCTGGTGGACGACTCGATTAATTTCCCGTCCGGCACTTCACTGGTCTTTGACAATAGCAACGCTGTTACTTTCACGAACATTATCGCCGGCGCGGGCGATGTGCTGGCGGCCGGTTCCGGCAGTGTCAATCTTGATGGCGCGAACACGTACACTGGTCCAACCATTTTGGACGGGGGCAGTTCGGTCATTCTGGGACCCAATGCTTCCATCAGCGATTCCCCCCTCATCTACCTGACGCCGTCTTCCAGTACGCTCCTGGACGTCAGCGCACTCGGCGCATTTGCTTTAGGCAGCGGCCAGACGCTCGAGGGCGCCGGCACGATTAACGGCAATGTGACGGCCAATGCCGGTTCAATCATCGCTCCGGGCACGAATGCGACGACTTATGGCACGATCGTATTTGCCAATAACCTGACTTTGAATGGCAATACGAATGACATGAAATTATCGGACAACAGCAATGTTGGCGTGGACAATGACCTCATATCGGTACAGCAGAATTTGACGTTGACTGGAGTTTCCACTTTCTACATTTCTCCTCTCGCCGAGCTTAACTCGTCCAGTCCATATACGTTAATCGAGGCGGATGGCGGTATTACCGGCGGGGCGCAGAACGTGCAACTCACCAACAGCTTGAATCCGCGATATACGGTGTCGCCTTCCATTGGCACGGATATCAACGGCCGTCCCGCTTTGTTGTTGAACGTTTCGGGCAGCACTGCGCCGTTGGAATGGCAGGGTTATTTGACGCGCAATTGGGACCTGGTGACAAGCAACTGGTACAATATGAGCACTTCGGTCCATGACCACTTCTTCAACAGTGATAATCCCACGTTTGACGATACCGCATCGGTCACCGCAGTTGTCGTGACCAACAACGTGACGGTGTCCAGTATGAATATGTCGAACGTGGTGAACAGCTATACGTTCAGCGGAGGCGGAGTTATTACCGGGCCTCTCAATATGGAAGGCAACGGGAATGGCACAGGCGGCACAACCGTGCTGGCCACGTCCAATGCCCCGGCATTTACCACCATAGATGCCAGCGCCGGGACATTGGTCTTTGACCTGCCGGGAGTGGCGAACTACACGGTGGCGGCGAGCATTTCTGACAATTATGGGCTCGGTGACGGCACGATAATCTTTGGGGGAACCAACACGGCGACGTTGACGGGGAACAACGTTCCGGCTCCGGTTATTCTGGGCAGCTACAACCCTGATTTTGACGGGACAATTATGGTCACGAACGGAGTTTTGCAATACACGAACGTTGACTCCCTCGGAGTGGACTACTCGGTGAACAGCAGTCCATCATTCTCCCCGCTGATTGTAACCAACAACGGAACGTTGAACTTCAATGGAGTTGCCGCCGGGCCTGCAAATTTCGCGCCTTATGGCGGTGAAAAATGGATTCACATCTCCGGCAATGGTTACAACGGCCAGGGAGCGTTGACCGATAAACCGGGTTCGCAAAACTCTGAACCCAACGGAACGTTTTGCTACTTGTATCTGGATGGCAATGCGACCATTGGCAGTCCGTTCAACACTCGCTATGACCAGCATTTTTTGTCCGGGAACGCCCAGCAAATCGAGGGCAACGGCTACAACCTGACCTACATTGGCCAGGGCTATGTTACCATCTACGGACAGAACGACGAGGACACGCATTTTGGCAACATTGACGTGGCCAGTACTGTCCCAGGAAGGCTGATATTCCAGAATGGCCCGCTGGCACTGGGGATCACCACCGATTATCTTACGGTGGAATCCAATTCCTGCGTGACCTTCTATGATGTCACAAACAACCTTGACCCAACCCACGGGGGCATAGACAAGGTATTGTGGCTGAAAGGCAGCGCCACGTTGGATTCGGGCGGAGCGACTCCCGGGGGCAATACCAACAATTACGTCGGCCCCGTATTCCTCACCGGCACCAATTGGATTGGCACCCGTGTGGGCCTGTACTTGTGGAACGGCATTATGGATTCGAACGGGCCGGGCGGATTTGTTTTGGGCAATACCGCGGTCGGGAGCGCCGGCGGACCGCTTTGGCTGGAAGGCACGAATACCTACAGCGGGCCGACCATTGTCAGCAATCAAACGCTGTTCGTGGGCGCCAATTCATCGCTGGGATTTTCCACGTATGTCCAGGTCAACAGCGGGGCCGCGCTGAATTTGTCCGCCACGCCTGATTACAACTTTGGCACGACGCAGACGAACCAGATAATGGTTGGCAACGGCACAGTGGTTGGCCCTGCCACGGGCAGTCTCAATTTCAACGCGGGTGGCACGCTGGCGGTTGGCCTGCCCAATGCCGCGGGACAGATCAATACCAATGCCAGCTTTACCCTGACCATCAATAACAGCGTGGTCTTTAATTCCGGCAGCACGAATTTTGTGGTGGCTAATAAAGCCAATCCCAATCCGGGCGCGGTTCCGGTGGACAAGCTTGGCGGCCTGACTTCTTTGACCCTCGGCGGCACGCTCGTGGTCACGAATTTCGGCGCGCACTTCGTGGCCGGCGATTCCCTCGCTCTCTTTAGCGCGACCACGATTGCGACCAACAGCACCTTTAACATCGTTCCCGCCACGCCGGGGCCGGGCCTGGCATGGAATTTCAGCACGTTCCTCACCGCCGGCACGTTGCAGGTGTCCAGCAGCACGACGGTCAATCTGAATCCTACCAACATCACGGCCCGGGTTTCCGGCGGCCAATTGAGCTTGAGCTGGCCCGCCGACCATACCGGATGGGAGTTGGAGGTCCAGACAAACAGCGTCACGGCAGGAATCGGCAAAAATTGGGTTCCTTATCCCTCCTCGACGAATATGAATACGATCACGATTCCGATTAATCTGAGCAACGGGACGGTGTTCTATCGTCTGGTGTATCCGCCTCAATAGACTTGAAAGTCAGGCCCGCAAGGTGCATATCAAAGAGAAGACAAAATGACGATAAACTTAAAGTTCGACCCGGAATCTTTCTTGCGTTGCAAAAGGCGGCGGGCAGCCTTCACCTTAATTGAACTGCTCGTCGTCATTGCCATTATTGCTATTCTGGCGGCGATTCTGTTGCCGGTGTTGAACGCCGCCAAGCAAAGAGCGCAAGTTGCCATTTGTCTCAGCAACCTGCGCCAGTTGGGCATGGGAATCCATATGTACGCGGGGGACAACGCTGACGAGGTCATTTATCCCAATTGGGGCACGGTTAACAAATTCCAGGGCTGGCTGTTCACATCCCAGGGCCCGGCCGGTCTGATAACGCTTAATACGGCTCTTACACTGCCCGCGGGTCAAAAGGGTCCCCTCGGAAACTCGCAGGCATGCCCGCCCATGAATCTGACAGCCCCCACCGTGCAGAAATATATTTATGAGGCAAATGGTTTGACTCCCTATGTCCCCAATGCCGGTGTCTATTGGTGTCCGGCAGAAAATGCGATGGACAGGTCGAGCGCATGGTTTCAGGATGTTTTTTTATCCAGTCCGGGCGCGACGAGCGTCAGCGGAAATGATATTTATTGCAGTTACATTATGAACGGGGCTCTTGTTTCGTTTCCAGCCCCGGGAGTTCAGAATGTCGCGGACCTCCATCAATATAAGTTGAGCAATATTAATTTCAAAGCCGACTATGTCATGATGTGGGAACCGAATGATTCGTCGGCGAACGCATTCGGCGACGCCTCAAGCGCCGCAAGCTCGACGGATGGCGGGGAACCCGCCCAACGGCATCCGCACGGCTGCGTTGTTTTGAGATTCGACGGCGGGACGGAATTACAAACATACGTGTACATGACTTCACAAATGAAAGGTTTTGGCAACTCCCCGCAAGGTATCACCGGCCAGACCGTCTTCCAGGATGAATTCTATTATGCTCCCCTCTACATGGACGGCGGTTTTACTGAAGGGCCCTAAAAAGCATTCCGCCAGTCCTCACTCAGTCCCGCTGTCCACCTCGCATCGTTGTTGGGTGGTGAGAATTGGATTCAAATGGAGCGGGTGAAGGGAATCGAACCCTCGTGAAATTCATAAAAGTTTAATGTAAAACACCTGGGAAGAAATTGGCCAACCCTATCTCCACCATGATATAGTTTGGACGTGGAAACGACTGAGCAATTGAGCAATCCACCATTGGCCAGACGCCTGGGTGAAACCGTCCATGTTTCACCTTTGCTGCGCAAAGTCTGCCGGATGAGTGGTTGCACGGAAGATCATGTCGGCGAGTGGCTGCTTAAATGCGCCGTCCGCCGTGGCGCCAGCCACTATGAGCGCGATTTTTCAGGAGATCTCCCGCCCGACAATCCGGACCTGAGCCATGAAGAACTGGCGGTCGCTTTGTGTCTGGGCCAGCATCCCTATAATTCAGTGTTTATACGTGCTGCCGCGCAATTGTTAAGTTCAACGCGCACCGATGCGCGGCGACTCGCCAGACTCGCTGTGATGGAAAGGGTCGAGCCTGTCTTGCTCCACATTGCCGCTATTGCGGGACGCTTCATTCCGGAGGCGCAGCCCTGGTCATATCTGCTTCGCCATCTGCCGCGACGGCGGCCGTGCGCCGCGGATGCCCTGCCCCACTGGTCCCGCTTTGTCAGCCAAACCGGGGTCACTTCATTTGGAGGCGGGCCGGATATCAAATGGCTTTGGCGTCGCGAACCGGCAGTATGAGCAATCCGCTTCGCATTTTAATAACGCTCGACCAAAATCTTACCTCGCCCGCTGAGATCACTCTTTTCGGGCGTTCGGCATTGGCCTTGGGGTATCCCAAAGCGCCGGGCCATTTTCACAACACTCAAGACGTGGATGGCATTCTGCCGTTGGCATGGTTGCAACCCCCGGATGCCCATCAGGATTTCTGGCGAGCCGTCGAACGCACCAACGTAGAGTTAGAGCCGGATGGTCTCTACTTGACCCACCTTTTCCGCGAAACCGATGTCATCCTACAACCCGACTGGTGCAACCATCGTTTGCGGCTTGACGTGGGTTTACGGAAGTTGGCGGTTTTCCGGCCAGCGACCATTGATCTCATCCTGACTAAAATGGCGCGCGCAGATGATGATGATTTGCAAGACATCCAATTTCTCCTCCAACAGGAAACCTTGACGCGTGACCAATTGGAAACAGCATTTCGTCGCGCCCGCGTGCCTGATGTGGAGGAGATTCGGGAATTATTCAACCGCGCACGGCCCAAGGTGCTCGCCCTGGCTGGCTCGTAGTCGGCGCTTCCTCCGGGCGCCGACTTTCCGCGAAGGCGCAAATGTCCTTTTCACCGAACGAAGGAAATCCAGAAAGTCCACGCGCATGTATTGACAGGTCTTTGAAATGAAATTTGCGTTATCTGTGAACCTTTCTGGTTTAATTTTCAGAACCAAAAGTTCTTTCTCGAAGCGTTTTTGAGCTACATTTTAGCTACATACATTTAAAATCCTTTAGAATCAATGGAGCGGGTGAAGGGAATCGAACCCTCGTCTCAGGCTTGGGAAGCCCGCATTCTACCATTGGACCACACCCGCACCGGGGATAGTGTTAGACTTCGCTGTGAATCTGTCAAGCCAGCGGATAATGTGTTTTGCACTCCGGCAGCTTCATTGAACAACGAAGACACGACGGGCTTCGCAAAGGTTAAATTCTTTTTCTTCGTGTCTTTGCGTCTTTGCTGTTCAATTTCCCATGAAAGGAATCGGGCAAAATTTTTTATTGAAATTCTTTAACAAAGGTTAATAATGTCATTGTTATGGGACAGCTTGTTGTTACAGGCGCGATGATGCAATGCACGTTCGGTGCGGCGCCGGCCTCGCTCATTGCCACCTCGGCGCCAACGACTATGGCCCCCACTCCCGCCGCCACGATTATGGATAACGCGCCGATGGCCAACATTCCTACGTTTGGAATGTGCACTTCCATGGCCAATCCGGAAGTTGCTGCGGCCACAGCGGCCGCACTGGGAGTCCTGACTCCCCAACCGTGCATTCCCGTCACCTCTGCGCCCTGGACCCCTGGTTCGCCGACCGTTACTATTGGCGGGAATCCCGCCCTGACCGCGGACAGCAAGTGCATGTGCAATTGGGCAGGCGTGATTTCAATCAATTCTCCGGGCCAGACAACAACGACGGTTGCAGGCTAATAGTGTCTCAACAGACTGCTAGGGAATTTTTCAAACTTTGATTTTCGGGCGTTTGGAAATTCACAAGGCCATTTTCGGCTGGTCTCTGCCCTTATCGTTCTGTATTTTGTTCCTAATGGCGCGTTCGTCTATCGGCTAGGACACGGCCCTCTCAAGGCTGAAAGACGGGTTCGATTCCCGTACGCGCTACCATTGACAATCAACGACTTGCACAGTTGTGCAGGAAAAGTGCAGGAAGATGGGGGATTTTTCAAATTATTTTTTGATAAAAAAAGCGCGGATAATTCTACTGGTGTAAAATCAGAAGGAGTCAATTTCCCCGAGGAACTTTTTTTATTTCGCCGCTTCGAGAAGGATTTGTGCGGCGCGGGGAGGCAGGCCGGTTGAGGACGGGCGTTTGAATTCCGAGACGAGATTCGTGGGGAGAGTCTGCGACAAGTTTTGCGCGACCGGTCGTCCCCCATTCTGTTGATTTCGCCATTGGACGAAATCCTGCCAGAACACGACTCCCTGAACACGAGGGAATCCTTTCGTGTTGAACCATTCGCGAGCGACCGAGTACGAGATACCCGCAAGAACGGCAAACTCCTTCACGTTCAGTGCCTGGTCGAGTCGGCGCTTTTCCAGAACGTCCGCGAGTTTGATCTCGCGCAGTTGTTTGTCAGCAGTCATGTTCTTCCGAAGCTTCAATCGTTTTGGGGGCAGAAAAACAAACAGTCAACCTCTGACTATTCCAAGGCCACGAATTCGTTCTGCTTTATCTTGCAACTACATGTCCGCGTATAAATAAAACGACATGAGAAGCTCAAAAAAAAGGTGCCAGCAGGCCTTGGATTTTTTCAGGATGCCGCTGCATGTCGGTAAAGGTTGCGAACA
>Ga0335075_10001435_pt1 | contig 39338 bp, 32 predicted proteins | sample Lox_Sample_24_FD_206723 | JGI IMG/M metagenome (GOLD analysis project Ga0335075, IMG submission 206723) | Soil microbial communities from Loxahatchee National Wildlife Refuge, Florida, United States - Lox_Sample_2.4 | ecosystem: Environmental > Terrestrial > Soil > Wetlands | place: USA... | reverse complement strand
TCCCGTCGCTCCAGACGCCGCCCACCTTTGAGGTGGTGGCGCCGCCATCGGTGCCGATGTAAACCGACTGCCCTTTATTCATCGCGTCATGATTCCCAGCTCGACATTTGTGGTGCCGAGATGATTCTATTCGTAACGCTTGCGAAGGCTGCTTGCGGCTTCGCATTCGGTGCCCCGCGAAGCCCAAGGGCTGTTAGCCGCCGCCGTTGGCCGTCTCCGTCTCCACTTCCTTGTCCCGGTAAAAGACATGGCGCTGCCAGCGGCGCTCGAGCTCCGCGAAGCTCCAGCCATAGTGTTTCCGCAGCGACGCCGCATAGCCGTCGCGGTCACCGTCGCGCACGAAGGCGGCAAAGTGCGGCGCACCCTTCTCACGCGTCAGGAAATCCACCAACGAAACGCTCTGTGCATAAAAGGCGCCAACGGAACGCGGCTCCGGGTAGTCGCGCATCTCGACGAGCGCTCGCATGCTGAACAGCGCGTCGTCGGCTCGCCAGCGCGGCAGATAACGGAAGTGGACATCGATCTGCGCTTGTGCTTCGGCAAGAATGGCCATGCCCTCGTCCGCCCAGCGCGGCACCTGTCCGCTGCCGAGCCGGCCCGCCAACACAGCGTGCGTCACCTCATGCGGCACCACACCTTTGAGCAAGAAGCTTCGCATGCCGTGCAGATGAATGCAGCGACTGAGCACCCGCCCCTCTTCCGCCCGAACGTCGGTATGTCCGCCGGCCGGATTGACTGGCGCCCCGGTCGCCTGACTGTAATCTTCGCCGCTGGGATAAAGAACGATCCGGCATTTGGGGTTCCAATCCGCGCCGACACGGCCGAACCATTTCTTTTGTTGAGCGCTGCGCGTCCGCTCGGCCTTTTGCAACACGGCCTCGGCCAAGCTCCGGGTACCCTGATGGCACAGCCGGAAATTGACCGTCTCGGCCGCGTGCCAGCCGTCTTGCGCTCTCAGGTGCCGAACCTCGACGGCCGGCTCCTCAGCACCCGCTTTGTTGGCGGCCGCTGGCGAGGGAGCGGATCGCGGATGCGACACTTCTGCGTGAACCGACGAAAGGGAGAGGAGAGTAAGGATTGAGAAGAGGGTTCCGCCGCGACTTTGCGTGGACATGCACATTCCTTCCGGGTAGGTGGTTGGCAGACGATGTGTTTACGATAAAGAGTGTTGTCTTTCTGGTCCAGAGCAATCTCGCCTGTGCCGGCGGCGCTCTTTGCGCATTGCGTCTCTGTCACCGCGGACCTCGAAATCCCTCAAGAATGGTCCACGAATTGCCGACTTTATCCCAGTGAATCCCTCGCACCCACGGCATTCCCTTCCCTCCGTCCCGCCGCCACGCGCGGGAGGAAGGTCAAGCGGGGCGAGCTTGCGGGAGGGCAATCGATGGAGGGGCTGCGCGTGATGAAGGAGAATTTGTCCCCGCGAGCGCCGTGCAGTCGCTGCCAATCGGCCGGCTGTCCGTGGGACCGTCTCGCCGGTCAGGCCGTCTGTCCGGACTGTCAGGAAGCGCTGGCCCAGGGCGAGGGAGAGCCGTTCGTCGTTCGCACCGAAAAACGCCGCTGCGCCATTTGCCAGCAACAGGGCACGGTTCGTTATCTCACCTATCCGCTGCACGCCAGCGAGCCGGTGGAGATCGATCTGTGCCCGCGTCACTTTCACGCGCTGCTGGCGCGGCGGCTGGATCGCCATGCCTATCATCAGCTGAGCCGCCAGCTTCAGGTGCTGGGTTTCTCGACTCGTCAGGTCTTTTTGTTGCACGAAGCCTTTTACGATGAGCAGGGCCAATCCTTGCAGCCCGTACCGGAATGGTAAAAACCGAAATCCGAAATCCGAAACCCGAAAGAAATCGGAAGTCCAAAAGTCGAAATGCGAAAACCGAAGACATCGATTGCTTTTTCGGATTTCGCATTTCGGATTTTGAATTTCTTTCGGATTTCGGATTTCAGATTTCGGATTTCGGGGTGGGTGTGCTGCAAGCCGTGTTGTTCGTCGTTGCGCTCGTGCAATTCTTGCGCTGCGCCGGCCCCGCTCATGTCTGGGTCTGTGTGGGGCTGGCTGTCCCTCTGCTGCGTTTAGTGGTCAGCTCAACGTATCGCGGGTGGATACGGTCGCGGCTGCGCGGCGAGTGGGCGACGATCGAAGCGTTCTCCGTTGACCGCGTGCGGCTGCCGTGGCGGGCGACGGCGCTCTTGATCGTCTTGCCGGCAGGGCTGTTCTTTCTGTCGCAACGACCGCTGAGGACCGGCGACTCCAAACCGATGACGCTGATCGCCTCCGCCCTGGTCCGCGACGGCACAACCGACCTCGGCGCCTTCGCGGCCGAGTATGCCTCCGTATATCACATTCCTCCCGTGACGGATCTGCCGTACTTCTGCCTGCGAACAAAGGCAGGCATTCACTCCTTGTATCCTTCGGGGATGTTCGTGTTCGCGCTGCCGTCGGCGGCGCTGGCTCGCTTGCTCGGCGCCGATCTGGCGCAGGGAGGCGTGCAGGACCGCATGGAGAAAGGCGTCGCCTCCTGGCTGGCGGCGGCGTGCCTGGGCTTGTTCTTTTTGCTGGCGCTGCACCTGGTTGACGCGCGCTCCGCGGCGTGGATGACGCTCTTTCTGGCGACCGGGTCGGGCCTGTGCAGCACAGTGGGGCAAGCGCTGTGGCAACATGGCGGCGTTCTCTTCTGGATGCTGCTGGCGCTCTTGATCGAATTCCGCACCTGGCGGCGTCCCACCCTGGCCGCGACGCAGCTTCAAGGCGTGGCCCTGGCGATGATGTTCGCTTGCCGGCTGCCGTCGGCGCTGCTCATCGCGGCCTTTGGGATGTGGCTGCTGATTCGCGCGCCGCGCCGCGCCGCCGTCGTCGGGCTTGCCGCCATCGCGACGTATGTGCCGTGGGCATGGTACTACCAGACGATTTACGGTCACATTTTCGGCCCCTCGATCGGACAGCTGCGGCTGTTCACCGGGCACTGGCGCGAGACGCTCATCCCCTTGCTTTTCAGCCTCGATCACGGATTGCTGATTTATCAGCCGTGGATCGTCCTCGGTCTGATGTTCGTGGTGCCGAGCGTGCGCCGCGGCCTGCCGGATGCGCCGAGCGGCTGGAAGTGGCTCTGCATCGCGGTCATCGTGCCGTATGTGGCGTTGGTCGCTTCGTGGTACTGCTGGTGGGGCGGACAGTGCTGGGGATCACGGCTGCTCGTCGAAACCGTGCCCTTTTTCGCTCTGCTTTGTCTTCCGGCAATCGCCGCTCTTCGCCGGCGAGCATGGGGACGGCGCTTGCTGCTGGCGACGGCGGTCGCCGCCGGCTTCGTGCAGCTGAGCGGTGTGTATCTAAAAGTGGATTTCCGCGATTCTCAGCCGGCGTTAGTTGGTACAAAACCGGAGCCGCCGGGATCGTGGAAGCATGTGCCGTTTCTGACGCCGTTGGTGGGGTCGCTGCACAGTTATCGTTGACGTTCAACGCGCTTAGCTCCGCCGTGAGTGTGCTTGACAGGAGCCGCCGGCAACGGCATAACAGGCCATCCTCGTTCACGGATGAAGCAAGGCGGTGATGTGTGCGGCGACGGCTCCTCTTCACGATGGCACTCGGATTGACGCTTGCCGGCAGCGGCTGCGCGACGGCCCTCAACGTCCAGGATGATGCGCTGCGCAAACCCTATGGCGGCGTCACCATGCGACTCACCGATTTCTTCGGCGGCAGCGAGTCCGGACCCTTCTCCGAGTACGCCGCGCTGTTCTTCTGGCCGTTCTGGGTAGTGGACAAGCCGCTGAGCTTCATCGGCGACACCCTCACCTTGCCGTATACTCTGCATGCGCAGCGAAACGATCAGTCTCCGCCGACGAGTCAAGGGCCGCAGTCTACTCCATCGCCCTAAGGCGTCGATTCACTTCGGCCAATTCAGGTGCTTCTGCAAAAAGCGAAACGTCCCCTGTCCGTGAATCTCGTGTCGGCCGGCGAAGAACTCGATCTCCGTCCGCCCCGGTATCTTCAACCGGCTGTACAATCGCCGCACCTTGGCGTACTCGTAAGCGATCCATTCATCGATGCCGACGCCGTCATCGTGGCCGCGCTCGACCATGAACGGACGCGGCGCGATCAACGCCGCCATTTCGGCGTAGTTGAACGTGTGGCCGAGGTTGAACTCCGGCATCTCGTATTCGCCGCTGAACATATAACTGCTCGGATAATCGAGCGACACGTTCTTGCGAATCCATTCGTTGAAGTCGCCCGAGCAGATCGACAGGCAGTAGCGCGGCAACAGCGCCGGCACGCGCATGGCCGTCTTGCCGCCGTAAGACAGGCCGTAAAACGCCATGCGCTTCGGATCGACGTTGGGCAGCGTCGCCAGCCAGTCGAGGGTGCGCTCGTGCTGGCGGACGATGAAGGAGAAAAGAGACAGGCCAAGAGGATTGGCCTTGCGCTGAAGGACGCGGAACTTATCGTGGCCGATGTAGGGGTTCTGCGGCGCGTAGACGATGTAGCCGCGATCGGCGAGCTGGGCGCCGAACGAGTTGTAGTATTTGCTCCGCTCCTTGGGATTGCACACGTCGGTCGGCCGGCCTTCGAGTCCGTGCTGGCAAACGACGACCGGACGCTTCTCGCCGGCTTTCAGGTCCTTCGGCAACAGCAGGATGCCGTAGGCGAACACGTCGGGATAGAGATCGAGCGTCACTTCGTAGCCGCGCCATTTTGGTTCGTCGTAGAGGGGGCGCGTTTGCGGATTCATCGGCAGCGTCGGCGCGGGCAGCTTGCCGAGGACTTCTTCCGACAATTGCTTGCGGAACGGCTCGCACGATTTCTGATATTTCTCAAGCGAGGAGGTGTCGAGCTTGGCCCAGAAGTGTTGCTGGCGATAGCGTTCGGAGTCGCGCATCACTTGCTGGGTGAAGGCGACGAGCTGATCGAATTGGCGTTTCTGGCGCGGGGCGGGGTCGAAGTTTTTGCGGCGATCCGAAGTTGAGGAATACGATGGCTCCGACTCGTATTTCTTCTTCGCCAGATCTTCGAGGCAATTATCCATCGAAGTCCTGTTGCCGGGGAATTCGCCATCGTCGTTGATGAGGAGCCATTTGTCCGCGACTTTCCCGAGCTTCGCGATCTTCTCGTAGTCTTCGCGCCAATCCGAAAACGCCTGAGCCAGCTCCCTCTGCAAGTTCTGACGCTCCTCCCGGCGATTGTGGGCATGTAGCCGGCCGGGTGCCGCGCCGCCGCGTCCGGCTCGGGCAGGTGGCGGGCCGACGACTTCCGGCCCTCTGCTGCACTCGATGAGGAGTGTCCTCGGCCCCACCAACAGTGCCAGCTGTGGCAGGGAGAACTCCCGCGATAGGCCGCAGATGTTGCGGTAGATCGGCTCCTGCCAGGTCGCTCGAAGCGAGCCACCTGGCCCACTTACGACGGTTATCTTGAGGCGTGAATCAAGGGCGCCACTGAACAAGGCTATCAGTCCACCTTCGCCGTAACCGAACACGCCGACAGGGGGATGGTCCTTCTCTCGGCAGAACCAATCCACCGCCGCCAGCACCTTTTGCACTTCGTAGCCGATGACGTGCCGGCCCATCTCGTAGGCCATGCGATAGATGAACTCGCGGTGCGGCTGATTCGTCATGCGGCCCAGCTTCGGATTGCCGGACCAAGTATCCTTGCGATCGATTAGAACTGGCACGATGACGCGGCAGCCATTCTCGGCGAGTCGGCGAGCGAACTGTGCTTCCTTCGGCACTCCTGGAGCTAATCCCACCAGCATTTCCGGCGTCCAGTCCGCATCCGTCAGCGCCACCACCTGAGCCACAACCTTGCCCTTCGGTTCCAGCAGCAAGCCTTCGCCATCCACGCCGGGCAGCACCGGCCAACGTACCGAATAGACATCCCACCTTGGAACCATGTAAGTCTCTTTCTCCGCAACGAGCGGCGAGGGCGTGCCTTCCCCGACGTACTCCATGACCACGGGCGAGACACGCTTATCGACAACACCGAGGATCTTCTTCAACCGCTCGCGGTTGGGCTGCACCGATTTCGTGTACGCTTCCTTTGAGGAGAAGTCCGGCTTCCAGTATTGCTTGCGTTTCTCGACCGACGCGGCCAATTCGCGCATCAGGTACTTGTCGATGCCCTCGACCATTTGCGCGGCGAGGTCGCCGTCGCGAGTGAGCGGCTTCGTCTCCGGCAGCGGCTCGGCACGAAGGGAAGACAGGGCGAAGACGGCGACGGCCACACTGAGGAGCAAACGCCAGCGGTGCATGGGATCACCTCGTAAACGAGAAGACGGTAAGTCGGCGAGTGCCTGCAAGTATACAGCCGCACGCACCGTCTGCCCAGCGGTATCGGCTTTGCCTGAAAATTCGGAATACTCGTAATGTGGCGAAGCCAGACAGCCACCTACCCTCATCATCTTCCCGTTCTGAGGGGTTTATGGGCAAAGCCAGGGCAGTCGAAGGGGGTTCGCGTGTCCGGGATTCACCGGAACTCCTTGGCATGGATTACACTGAGGGTAGAATTCCTGTGGCAGACAAGCCTACCTCGTTTGGTGATTCATGTTCACGCGCGTGGAGCTCCGCCCCATGGCCCGACGGCATCTTCGAGACGCGGAAGTTCTTTTTCGGGGTCGCCGCTACGATGGGGCTGTCTACCTGTGCGGTTACGCCGTGGAGCTCACGCTCAAAGCCCGAATCTGTCGCACGCTCCGTTGGCCGGGCTTTCCGGAGAGTGGTAACGAGTGGAATGATCTTCAGAGTTTGAAGACACACAAACTGGACGTATTGTTGCGTCTGGCCGGCCGGGAAGCGGTTCGCGTCTCTCATCTTGCCGACTGGTCCGTAGTCGTGACGTGGGATTCCGAATCCAGATACAAGCGATCCGGAACGGAAACGCGAGCGGGGGCACAGCTCATGATCGAGGCGGCAGGCCGACTGATGAGGATCCTATGAACCTTGATAGTGTCGGAAAAAAACTAACTGGCATGGCCAAGAAGATCACGGCGGCCAAGGGGAGACTGGAATTGCTCGGTCTCTTCTTGAGAGAGGATTCGCCGGACTTGTGGGATCTTGTTATTGCCGCTCCTTGGCTCAAGGCTGACGAAAGGGCGTCGTTTGAATACGTCGCCAGCGAGCTGCGGGAAGCACTGGCTAATGAAGAGCTGGCCGGGCTATCCCGAATCGTCATCTTGGAACACGGCGGAGCAGCTCTCCAGTCTTTCCTTGAAAGTTTTCGCAGCCATGCCGGCCTGGCCGATGTGCATTTCGTGACGGAGGGAGGCGCTATCATTCGGAAAGCTTACATCATCACGGCTTATCCTGTTGTGGATGCGGCGGCTCGCCGAAAGACCAAGAAACGACGCCGAGGGAAGGCAAATTTATAGGACTCATGCCTTCCGCCAACAAAGCGCGGTCGGCGGCTCGCGCGCAGGTTTGCTGCCGATGCTTCCTTCTCCTATAACTTATTTCAGCTCCCACCTGTAACGCTCCTCAGTCTCCCGGAGTATGCCATGAAGCTGCCGCATCTTCGCTTTGCGCCGGCGGCGCTTGCCGCCATCGTCCTGACCATCTCCACTGTCGCCTGCGCCGCCCCAAAAGAATCGCCCGCGGACAAGGAGGTGCCGCCGGATCGAATCAAAAAGATCGAGGCGGCCTTGCCGGAGAAAGCGCCGGCCAAACCGAAGAAGCCGCGCAAGGTGCTGATCTTCACGCTCGCCACCGGCTACGTTCACGCCTCTATTCCCACCGGCGCGAAGGCCCTGGAGCTGATGGGCAAGAAGACCGGCGCTTACGACGTGGTCGTCTCACGCGATTCGGCCGTGTTCGATCCGGACCGGCTCAAGGAGTTCGACGCGATCGTCATGGTTAGCACGACGGGCGAGCTGTTCGGCGCGAAGGGGAGCCAGAAGGCGGGGACCGAGGAGCAAGCACGCGCCGAGCGGCGGCGTCAGAGCCTGCTGGAGTTCGTCGCCGGCGGTCGCGGGCTGGTCGGCATCCACGCCGCCAGCGATTCCTCGTACCAGTGGCCGGCCTACGGCCAGCTGATCGGCGGCTACTTCAACGGCCATCCCTGGGGCAAGATCACCATGAAGATCGACGACCCCAAGAACCCCGTCAACGCCTGCTTCGGCGGCAAGGAATACACCATTCAGGATGAGATTTACACCTTCAAGGCTCCCTATTCGCGCGACAAGCTGCGCGTGCTGACCAGCATCGACCTGGAAAAGTCCGGCATCAAGAAGGGCAACCGTGCCGACAACGATTACGCGGTGAGCTGGATCCACAAATCCGGCAAGGGGCGGGTCTTCTACTGCTCGCTGGGCCACCGCGATGAAACCTTCTGGAACCCGGTCATCTTGAAGCACTACCTGGCCGGTATCCAGTTCGCCCTCGGCGATCTGCCCGCCGACGCCGCGCCGAGCCGCAAGACGAAAACGGCAGCCGGCGACAAGCCGAAGAAGAAAGCCGGCAAGCCCGACACGTTCACCAGCGCTGCCGCGGCCGGCGCGGATTACCGTATCCAGGGCGAGTATCAGGGTGAGACCGCCGGCAAGGGCAAGCTGGGGGCGCAGGTGGTGGCGCTGGGCGACGGCAAGTTCGATGTCTATCTCCTCGACGGCGGTCTGCCGGGCGCGGGCTGGGACAAAAAGGGCCGGCGAAAGCTGCCGGCAAAGACCGAGGGCGACAAGACCGCTTTCGCGGCGGAACGCTGGAGCGGCGCCATCGCGGGAGACCGGCTGACGGGCAAGACGCCCGAGGGCACGGCCTTTACCCTCGTGCGGGTGCAGCGCAAAAGCGCGACGCTCGGCGCCAAGCCGCCGGAAGGAGCAATCGTCCTGTTCAACGGCAAAAACGCTGACGCATGGGCGGGCGGCAAGGTGGTTGAGGAGGACCTGCTTTTCTGCGGCACGCAGAGCAAGAAAGGCATCGCGGCCGGCAAGCTGCACATCGAGTTTCGCACGCCCTTTCAGCCGAAGGCGCGCGGGCAGGGACGCGGCAACAGCGGCGTGTACGTGCAGGGCGTCGAGGTGCAGGTGCTGGACAGCTTCGGACTGGAAGGCAAGAACAATGAGTGCGGCGCTTTCTACGGCCGGCAGAAGCCGTCAGTCAACATGTGCTATCCGCCGCTGGCCTGGCAGACCTACGACATCGAAATCAAAACCGGCGACAAGGGCGACACCGTGGCCAACGTCTGGCACAACGGCGTGAAAGTGCATGAAAACGTGGTGCTGCGCAAGGATGCTCCCAAACCCACCCCCGTCAATCTCCAGAATCACGGCAACCCGGTTGCCTATCGCAACATCTGGTTCGTGGAGAGTCGCTAATTTTCCAAGAGCGAGCGGTGGAGGTTTTGCTTTTTTGGAGTGCGGCGCTTTCCCGCCGCTTTGTTTTGCTTGTTGGTGTTGAAAAGCGAAAGAAAAAAAGCGGCGGAAAAGCGCCGCACTCCAAAAAAATTGCTCCGCACGGCTCCGTAACCTATTCTTGCGACGACCAGCTTCGCGGCGCTCTTCGTGCGCTTCGCCGGCCGTGGCTCGTCGGGAGAATTGATGCGGATGTCCCTATCTTCGTCTTGTCTACCCGCCGCGCCGTCGATTCCCAGCCAGCCAGCTCAGCTTGGGGGGACGGTGCTGCCGGCGCTCATGCTTGCCGCCATCTATGCCGTGCCCCTCGTGGTGGCACTGAGGCCGGTGGCCGATCCCGTCGTCGATCCCGACATCTGGTGGCACCTCCGCGTCGGACAATGGGTAAGCGAACACCACGCCGTGCCCGTCACCGATCCTTTCTCGCGTTACGGAGCGGACAAACCCTGGCTCGCCTACAGCTGGCTTTATGAAGTGCTGGTGTATCAGCTGTACGAGGCGTTTGGCCTGGCGGGGATCGTGGCGTATCGCGTGGCGCTGTCGCTGGCGGTGGCGGCGGCGCTGCATCGGCTGATCCGCCGCCGCGAGCCGAGCTTTCTCGCTGCCACCGGCCTGACAGCGGTAGCGGCCCTCGCCATGGCGCCGCTCTTCAGCGAACGGCCGTGGCTGTTCACCATCCTCTTCACCACCTTGACGCTCGATGTCGTGCTGGATCTGCGGCAGGGACGAGCCGGGCGCGGCATGTGGCTGCTGCCGATCGTCTACGTCCTGTGGGGCAATCTGCACATTCAGTTTGTTTATGGGCTATTTGTGCTGGGACTGGCGTGTGTGATGCCGGAGTTTGTCGATTGCGGCGTAGTGCCAAGCCGCAAGCGGCTCTTCGGCCTGACAGCATTATGCCTGGCCGCCACGCTGGTCAATCCGTATCATGTCCAGCTTTATCGCGTGGTGATGGAATATGCCACCCAGTCCGGCCCGTTTCGCTGCGTCAACGAATTGCGTGCCATGGAGTTTCGCGAAACGCCGGACTGGGTGGTCTTGCTGCTCGGCGCCGCGGCCGTGTTCGCACTCGGCCGGCGGCGACGGGTGAGCATCTTCGAGGTGCTGCTGCTGGCGAGCGCCGCCGTCTTCGCTTTCCGCTCGCGGCGCGATCTGTGGTTTCTGGTGCTTGCTTCCTCGCCCATTCTGGCGGTTAGCGACGCTTCGCAGAAGCGTCGTTGCCCGCCACGCTTCTGCGAAGCGTCGCTAACCGTCAAGATGGCGACGGCGGCGCTGCTGGCCGTCCTTCTCGGGCTGCTCGCCTGGCAACGCGATCTCTCTGAAGAGACTCTGCGGCGGAAAGTGGCGGGGGTGTTCCCCGTCGAGGCTACCGCCGTCATCGCCGAGCACGGTTATCCCGGACCGCTGTTCAACGATTTCAACTGGGGCGGCTTCCTCATCTGGAGCCTGCCGCAATTGCCCGTCGTCCTCGACGGCCGAACCAACCTGCACGGCGACGAGCGGATGCTGCGAATCGGCAACACCTGGGCGGCTGGTCCCGGATGGCGCAGCGATCCCGATCTGGCATCGGCTGAGGTCGTCCTCGCCGATGCCCAGAGTCCACTCGGCTGCGTGCTGGTGCTGGATGATCGCTTTGAGCTGGTCCATGAAGATGCGATCGCCCGCGTGTTTATCCGCAAGCGACCGGGAGGATCCGTGAGCGATCACTGCGCGGAAACGGGGACGCCTTGAAGCCGACAATCCGACTCCAGCACATGGCACGGATGCGGCACCTGATCGGGCGCGTGTTTACGGCGCTCGTGGATCTCCTGGCGATCCACCGTCACGGACGGCGGCGCTTCGATGCCGATACGGATGCGATCGCCCTTCACCGATACCACAGTGATCCGGATGTTGCCATCGATCACGATTTGTTCGCCAGGCCGACGGGTCAAGACTAACATACTTTCACCTCCTTGCATCGGGATCAGACTTTTTCGAGTGTCATTCCCTGATGAGGCGGACACCTTCTCGCCTCGAATGCTCTCCCTAGAAGTAGAAGTCGGCGGAAGACAAGCTCAGCAGGAAAACAAAAAAGCCCCTTTCGCCCGAAATAGCGAAAGAGGCTATCATAGCCTGCGGAGATTGTTCGTCCTGGGCGTGAAGATATTTTTACCCGAAACGCCTCGCGATGTCAAACCGATTTTTTTCTGATTGTCAATAATCGATTGTTCCTCCATGGGGTTCGACAAGGTTCCGGCTGCGATTTACGTGAATCGCGCAGGGCGCGGATCATGGCTGTACGATGCTGCTGGCTCAATACGCCAGGATATGGCGCGTCAGGTAGTCCGAGAGCGTAAGCCCCATGAGGATGGCCAGCCAGAACAATCCCGCCAGCACCGCCAGCCACGACATCCGCGAGCTGTGCAGCAGGTGCATGAAAAACAGGATCACCAGCGACGCCTTGACGGCGCCGATCAGCACGCCGACCGTCGTATGCCAGGCGCCCAGCTCCAGAAACGACACGGCGACCGTCAACAGCGTCAGCGCGATCAGCGCGGCGAAGACGGTGTAATAAGTCCGCGTCGGCGTGATAGGCTCCGACATGACGCCTCCTAAAAGTGCAAATCCGACAGATGGTGCGTGCCGGTCAGGTACAAGAGCGGCAGCAGGAAGATCCACACGATGTCCACGAAGTGCCAGTACAATCCAACAACCTCGACGGCCATGTAGCGCACCGGCGTCAGTGTGCCCGCCCGCGCTCGCATCACCAGCCATACCAGCAGGCCCATGCCGACGAGCATGTGGACGGCATGCAGGCCGGTCATGACGTAGTAGAAAACCAGCATCAGCGCCACGCGCCGCGGATGGACCGGCCCCTCCGTGCCCTCCGCCTTCGTCCACTCTCCCGGATCGAACGCCAGGCCGGGGACCAGGTTTTCCTTGTAGTCGATGTAATACTCGACGGCCTTGAAACCAAGAAACGTGCCGCCCAGAAGGATCGTCAGCACCAGGCAAATCAGCAGCATTTGCTGGCGGCCGACACGCGTGGCGTGGACGGATAGCGCCATCGTCAAGCTGCTGGACAGCAGCACGATGGTGTTGATGGAGCCGATGAGAATGTTGAGCTTGCCGCTGGCCGCTTCGAAGTCGTGCGGGTAGCGCAGCCGATACACGGTGTAGCACATGAACACGGCGCCGAAGATGAGGATCTCCGTCGACAAAAACAGCCACATGCCGAACGCCTCGGTCTCGCGCTGCTGCTCGAGATCGGCGAAGTGGTGGGCCAGCACCGAATGATTAGTGGACAACGGCGGCCTCCTTTCGGATAGTGGGACCGGCGTCTCGCCGGTCGCGGGTTTAGACCGGCGAGACGCCGGTCCCACTATCCTCCGTCGAGTATTCGTAAGGTCCGGTGGTGACGACGGGCGTTTCGTCGAAATTGTGCGTCGGCGGCGGCGAGGGTGTTTGCCATTCCAGGCCGGTCGCTCCCCACGGGTTCGAGCCGGCCGGCTTGCCGGCATACAACGACCAGAACAGATAGATCAGCGGCAGCGCATAGCCGACGGCCAAAATCGACGCGCCGGCCGACGACATGACGTTGAGCACCTGGAACTCCGGCGGATAGACGTGATAGCGCCGCGGCATGCCCAGGTAGCCGAGCACGAACTGCGGCATAAACGTCAACACGAAGCCGACGAAGACGATCAGCGCCGCCAATTTGCTGAGAAAGTCGGAGTACATGCGGCCGGTCATTTTCGGCCACCAGTAATGCAGGCCGGCCATGTAGCCCATGACCGCGCCTCCCACCATGATGAAATGGAAATGGGCAATCACGAAATAGGTATCGTGTACGTGCATGTCCACGCCCAGGGCGGCCAGGAACAGCCCCGTCAGTCCGCCCATCGTGAAAAGGGCGATGAAGCCCATCGCGAATAACATCGGCGTCTCGAAGGAAATCGAGCCTTTGTAGAGCGTCGATGTCCAATTAAAGACCTTGATGGCTGAGGGCACGGCGACGAGATAGCTCAGCGCCGAGAAGATCATGGCGGAATAGACGGACTGGCCGGCCACGAACATGTGGTGCGCCCACACCAAAAAGCCCAGCACGGCGATGCCGATGCTCGACCAGACGATGAAGACGTAGCCGAAGATGTGCTTGCGCGAAAAGCAAGGGATGATCTCGCTGACGACACCCATCGCCGGCAGCAGCATGATGTACACCACGGGATGCGAGTAAAACCAGAAGAGGTGCTGGAACAGCACCGGATCGCCGCCCAGCTCGGGATCGAAGATGCCGATGCCCCAGGCGCGTTCGACGCCGACGAGGATCAGCGCCATGGCCAGCACCGGCGTGGCCAGGACCAGGATGATGCTGGAGGCGTAGTGCGTCCACAGAAACAGCGGCATCCGCCACCACGTCAGGCCGGGCGCGCGCATGGTGTGCATGGTGGCGATGAAGTTCAGGCCCGTCAGGATCGACGAGAAACCGGAGATGAAAATGCCGATCATCGTCGGGAGGACATTGGTGCGGGCGTATTTGGAGCTGAACGGCGTGTAGAAGGTCCAGCCGGTATCGACGCCGCCGGCAAGGAGCGCCCATAGCGTGATAAGGGCGCCGATGGTAAATATGTACCAGCTAAGGAGGTTAATTTTGGGGAAGGCCAGATCGCGGGCGCCGATCATCATGGGGACGAAGAAATTGCCCAGCACGGTCGGCACCACCGGCACCAGAAAGAACCACACCATGATGATGCCGTGCGCCGAGAACAGCTTGTTGTAGGTGTCGGCGGGCACCAGGTCGCCGGTCGGCGTCATCAGGTTGAGGCGAATCACGGTCGCCGCTGCCCCGCCCAGAAAGAACAGGATCGTCACGGTAATCAGATACAGGACGGCGATGCGTTTGTGGTCCGTGGTGAACAGCCACGATTTCACGCCGAAGGCGGCGTTGAGATAATTCACCTCCGGTGCGCGCGGTGGTCGCGCCTTGGCTTGCGGTATGAAACCCGTGGTGATGGCGCTGCTCATGGCTGGCTCTTCTTTCCTTCCCGTTTTGGTAGCGGCGGCGAGGTGGGCACGGCCTCGCGCTGACTTGGGTTGCCGCCGGGCGGCACTTTCGGCGCGTCCAGCGGCGGCGTCGCCTCCTCATTGCGGACCGGCGTCCTCCCCGGCTTGAGCGAGCGGATGAAGGCGATTAACTTGATCAGATCCTCCTCCTCAGCCTGCCCCTTGAACGTCGGCATGATCGGCTCCCAGCCCTGCACGACCTTCTCTTCCGGATAGAGGATCGACTCGCGCAGATACGATTCGTCGGCCACGACCCTGCGGCCGTTGCGCAGGTGGACGGTTCGTCGATACAAACCTTCCAGCACTGGAGCGCGGGCCTCGGCATTGGCGCTGTGGCAGGTGATGCACTGAAACTTTAAGAACAGCTGCCTGCCCTGGTCCGCCAGCGAGCCGGTGGCTTCCTGGCCGTCCAGCCAGTCGCGGTACTCATCGCGCTCCATGACAACGACGGTGCCGACCATGTTGGAATGGCTGGTGCCGCAATACTGAGCGCAAAACAGGTGAAATCGGCCGGTCTTGGTTGGATGGAACCATGTCTGCACGTAGCGGCCGGGAATCACGTCGATCTTGGTGCGGAAGGCCGGCACGAAAAAGTCGTGGATCACGTCCTCCGAGGTCAGCGTCAGCTTGACCGGCTGATCGACGGGGATGTGCAGCTCGTTGATTTCACGCTGGCCGTCGGGATGCTGAATCTTCCACATCCACTGCTTGCCGACCACGAAGATTTCCGGCGCGTCCACCGGCGGAGTGGCCACCGAGGTATAGATGTTCGCTCCCCAGACGAACATGACCATGAAGACGAACACAGGGGCGATGGTCCAGAACCATTCGAGGGTGTTGTTGCCGAGGATGCGCGGCGTGCGTTCGTCCTCGGCGCGGCGATGATACCGGAAGCCGAAGTAGAGGACCAGTCCCGCGATCAGCACGGCCATGGTGCCGCACACGGCGCAGAGGAAGAAGAACAGCATGTCCACCTGCCGGGCCGTGGTCGAGGCTTGTTCGGGAAACAGAGGTACTTCGGCAAACATTACGACATCCCCATCCTATCGTTTAGCCGCGACCCGAAGGGAAGCGCGTCGGACGCGCTCCCCTTCGGGTCGCGGCTAACCTTGCGCCATTCGCGCCGCCACATCACCAATAATGCCGATCCTAACAGCAAAACTGTGATCGCCCCGGCCGCGCGCACGAGGTTCAACGCCGTCATGGTGTATTTGCCCGTTTCCGGATCGTAGCGATAGCAGAACAGCAGAATGCTATCGGTCTTCGTGCCGATCTTATGCTCCGACGCCTCGACCAGTCCCAGACGTAAATCGCGTGAAAAGTCCCCCGACCTGTCCGGATCGCGGAGGCGCAGCAGATAGCGCGATACCTTGCCGTCTGGAGTTAAGATCATGATGCAGGTCGGATGGGCGAAGAGATCGTTCTTCGGATCCCAGCGAAATTGATAACCCACGGCGTTGGCCAGGCGGAGAATGGATTGTTGCGAGCCGGTCAAGAAATGCCAGCCTTTCTCCATGCCGGGCAAGCCATACTTGTCGATGTAGGATTGTTTCTTGGCCGCCGCCAGCTCCGGCGTCTCGCGATCGTCAATGCTGACGGTGACAACACGATAATCGTCGCCGAGCGTTAACGGTACGCCGCGCAAGCCGAGGGTCAGATCGTTCAGCAGCTGCGAACAGACCTTGGGACAGCGATAGTACGCCAGCACGAGGATGGTCGTCTTGCCGGCCATACAGTCGCCGAGCGTCACGGTTTGGCCATGCTCATCGCGGAACGCGGCGTCGAGCGGCGTCTGGGCATCCAGCTTCTGTCGCAATTCCACCTCGCGAAGGATGGGCGGCGCCTGCGTTTCGTCGGCGTGCGCCGCTTCCGCGTTGAGCACCAGCAGCAGGCCGCATAGCAACGTTCCCCATCTCATCGTTGGCCTCCCATCGCAGCGCGGCCGGAGCTGGATCGCGTCGGCAAGGGCGTGCGGCCCTCACTCTTTTTCTGCTTGCCCTGCGCACGAAATTCTTTCGCTACAGCATCCATCGCTTTTTCGACGGGGACGTGAACGATCCCCTTGTCGCGATCGATCCAGCCGTAACGCTCCATCTGCGTCTCGGCCCATTCGCGTGAGGCCGCGATGCTGCGCGGCACGACGCGGAGGATTTCAACGTTAAACGTCCGCGAGACGTTCGGCAGGTCCGGTTCGGGTCTCTTCTGTTCGGCGTTCCGCGGCGGGCTGGTCACGGAGGTAACAACGCCGAGGCCGCTGCCGACGCCGTCGGGCGTGTAGTAAGTCAGCGTCACGCGCTGCCCCTCGCGCAGGTCGAACAGCCGCGCTTTCTTGTTCTCGCCGATGCGGACGCGAACATCGATGGACGTGTAAAAGCGGAGTTTTTCGCCAGCTTCCGTGCGCACTTCGAGCAAGCTGCTCTCAGGCTCGATGCCTTCCAGATGGGGCGCCGGCACATTGTCCAGGCGTTGATCGAACGGACGCGCTGCGTCCTCCTTCGCCAATTCGGAGACGCGGCCGGCCGGCACCCTGTTGTGTTCCTCAAGCCCCCCAAACAACCACCACACGATCACCTGGACGATGAGGACGGTTACGGCCAGACCGGCGCCGACCCGGAGAATGAGCCGAAAATCGAATCTTTCGCGCTCGTAGGCGACGCCCGGTGTCTTCTCGTGCCTCTCAGCCTCCGCGACTGCGGCGGGCGGGGCAGGAGAATCAGGAGCGGGCTGAATGTGCTCACTCATCGCGCAGGGCCTCCGCCAGATTCGGATCCTTCATCGGCAACAGTGATCGACTTCGCAGCTGCCCCGTGAACCACCAGACGTACAGGCCGCCCACCGCCAACCAGGCCGCGATGTCCATCAGCCAGAAGAAATACTCGCCTTCGTGCTTGAGCGACGGCTCAATCCACCAAAAGAGATCGATAAAGCGCATAACCAGCAATCCGGCCGCTACCGCCAGCAGCCGCCGCCGATACTCCTTGATGTCGCGCAACAGCAGCAGAATGAACGGCACCGCGAAATGGAAGAGGGCGATGAAGATGGCGACGTACTGCCAGCCGCCGCGGGCGCGGAGCAGATACCACGGCGTCTCTTCCGGCAGGTTGGCCACCCAAACGAGCAGTAGCTGCGAGAACGACATGTACGCCCAGAACATGACGAAGGCCAAGAGAAGGCTGCCGAAGTCGCGCATGTGCGAAGCGTGAATGGAGCCGGCGAACGGCGGTCGATCAGACAGCAGCAGGAATACGGTCAGGGCGAAGGCGTAGCCGTTGAGCAGCTGGCCGACGGCGAACATGACTGGATAGATCGTCGAGTACCAGTCTGGTTGCAGCGCCATCACCCAATCGATCGAGGCGAAGGTGATGGTCGCGGCGTACACGACGATGCCAGGCGCGCCGAGACTCTCGCAGCGTTCGAGGAGCTGGCCGTTGGCGCCCTCATCCTGCTGCTGCGACCAGCGGCGGAACAAATAGGCCAGGCCGATCCAGCACGCGAAGAAGACGATCGCCTTGATGGTGATGGCCGGCGCGCTCAGCCACACGGCTTTGAATTGCAGCTTCGAATCGTGCGGATGCACCGGCGTCCAATGACCAAATTCTTCGTAGACAATCGGTAGACCGGCGAGGATGGGGATGAACAGCACGGCCAGCGGCAGGATGGTGCTGGCCGACGCTTCCAGGATGCGCCGCAGCAGCAGCCCCCAGGCGCCGCCGGTGACGTATTGCAGCATGAGAAACACCAGGCCGCCCAGTCCGCAGCCCAGCCAGTAGTTGTAGCCGACGAGGTACGACACGAAGAGCTGTTTCGCTCCCTCGTCGCGGTGAAGGAGCCAGTGGAGCAGGCCGAAAAGGACGAACGCGGTCGCACCGCCGCCGGCGGCAATGAGGGCGTAGCGGCGGACACGCTCCCATTCGCCCGGCGTCACTTCGCCGCGCGGGGCGGTCTCCAGGCTGGTCGCCGGGGTGATGGCGTGGCTCACTTTCGCTCCTCCACAGGCGGCAATTCGGCTCGAATCTTGTGGCGCTCTTCGTCGGGCAGATTGGCAAGCGGCATCCACTGGCTGCGCTGCAACACACGGACATAGGCGGCGATTTTCCAGCGATCGTCCGGCGGGATCTGGCTGGCGTAATCGGGCATGCCGCCGAAGCCCCGTGTGATGACTTCGTAGAAATAGCCGATCGGCGCCTCGCGCAGCAGCAGCTTCTGACCGCGCCGCGCGAAGCCGCGCGAGTAATCGGTGTGATAATTGGGCGGCGGCAAATAGCCGCGCTCGACGATTTTACCGTTGCCGGTCCCCAGGGCATCATGGCAGACGGAACAATAGATGTTGAAACGCTCCCGGCCGCGCTCCAGCGCCTTTTTGTCGATACTGATGGGAGGGACATCGACATAGTCGGCGGCGCCAGGTTCGATCAGGAACGGCAAAGCGGCAAGGGGGTTCGTGATCGAGCTGCTGACGAGGATCGTAATGCGAGCCTGGTCCGCATAGGGGGCGCTACGGCGATAGACCCACAGCGCTGGCTCGCTTCGTTGTCCGCCGCGCCACGGCACCGTGCCTTCAACCAGAGGACGCGAGGCGCGGCCGTCCGGGAAAAAGTCGGTCGGTTCCAGCGGTCGATAGGACGGCTGGCGCGCCATCTCTTGCTGACAGGCGGTTGTCAGTAGGCAGAGAAGCAGAATGGCGAGCGGGGTTGCGTAAGCGCCCCGAGTGCGCGTCTCGCTCGGGGCGCTTACGCAACCCCGCTCGCCCTTGATTGCGCTCATTGCGGCACCTCCGATACTTCGCGCGGATTGAGTCCCGTCAGGAAATCCTTGGTCGCCGCGCGCTCGAAGCGCGGATCGGTCGCCTCGATGCACAAAAAGAAGCTGTCGCGCGTAGCTCGGCTAAAGCGCGGGACGTGAAACAGCGGATGATACGGCATCGGCAGCCCGCAGAGCGCCAGCAGGCCAAAGACGGCGGTCAGCGAAGCAATCAGCACCGTCAGCTCGAACGTCACGGGAATCCAGGAAGGCCAACTGTTGAGCGGCCGGCCCGCCACGTTGATCGGATAGCTGATGACGGCACAGTAATACTGCAAGGCGAAGCCGCTCAGCGCCCCGGTGATGCCGCCAATCAAAATCAGCATCGGCATCTTGGTGCGGTGAAAGCCCAGCGCCTCCGGCAAGCCCTCGACGGGGAACGGCGAATAAGCGTCCATGCGCCGGTAGCCGGCCTCGTGGGCCAGGCGCGCGGCTTGCACCAGCGCTGTCGGGCTGTCGAACTCGGCGGCCAAACCGTAAAGTCCGGGGTTCGTTTCCATCAGTGCTTCTCCGCGCTGGCACCTTCGCCGTGGACCTTCGCTTCCGGCAACAGGGTTTGCATCTCCGCGATCGAGATCATCGGCAGGAAGCGGATGAACAGGAACATCAGGGCGAAGAAGAACCCGATGGTACCCAGGAACATGCTCCAGTCCCACACCGTCGGCGAGTACATGCCCCACGACGACGGCAGATAATCGCGGTGCAGGCTGGTGATGACGATGACGTAGCGCTCCAGCCACATACCGATGAGGACCACCAGGGCGACCAGGAACAGCCACGGCGGATTGTTGCGAACGCTCTTGAACCACAGCACCTGCGGGATGGCGACGTTGGTGGTGATGAGCAGCCAGTAGTAGAGCGCATAGGGGCCGAACATGCGGTTGACCTGGCTGTATTTCTCGTAGATGCTGCCGCTGTACCAGCCCATGAACGCCTCGATGCCGTAACCGTAGCCGACGATCAGGCCGGTCGCCAGCATCACCTTGGCCATGTTTTGCAGGTGCCTCATGGTGATGAAATCCTGCAAGCCGTAGAACGTCCGCAGCGGGATGGCCAGCACCAGCACCATCGCGAAGCCGGAATAGATGGCACCGGCAACAAAATAGGGGGGAAATATCGTCGAATGCCAGCCGGGCATCATGGCGACGGCGAAATCAAAGCTGACCACTGTATGCACCGACACAACCAGCGGCGTCGCCAGGGCCGCCAGAATCAGGTAAGTCATCTCGTAGCGCTTCCAGTGATACGCCGAGCCGCGCCAGCCCATCGCCAGAATGCCGTAGACGATCGCCACCAGTCGATTCCGAGTACGGTCGCGCAGCGTGGCCAGATCGGGGATGAGACCGACGTACCAGAACAGCAGCGACACCGTGCCGTAGGTCGAGACGGCGAACACGTCCCAGACCAGCGGGCTGCGAAATTGCGGCCAGATACGCATGGTGTTGGGATAGGGAAAGAGCCAGTAGAAAAACCACGGCCGACCCATGTGCAGCAGCGGAAACAGGCCGGCGCAGGCGACGGCGAACAGCGTCATGGCCTCGGCGAAGCGGTTGATCGACGTGCGCCATTTCTGGTGCAACAGCAACAAAATGGCCGAGATCAGCGTACCGGCATGGCCGATGCCGATCCACCACACGAAGTTGACGATGGCGAAGCCCCAGGCAATCGGGATATTGATGCCCCAAATGCCGACGCCCTTGAACAGCAGGTAGGCCATGGTGTACAGCATCACCATGACGAACACGAAAGCGATGCCGAAGCCGAGCCACCAGGCGCGCGGCGTCCGCCGCGCCAGCGTGATGGAGCTGATCTTCTCCGCGACCGAGCGAAACGTGTAGCCCGGCCCCATGACGGGTGGCTCACCGTCGCCAGCCTGGTGTTCCGGCGGCATCGATGCTACTCTCCTTGCTTGGGCTGCGAGCTGGTTAACTCGGGATTGGGATTGCGCAGGGCGGCCAGATACGTGGTGCGCGGCAGCGTGTTCAGTCCGGCCAGCAGGGCGTAGTTGGTCGGCTCTTCCTTGCACTGGTAAACCGCGCTGTCCTTGTTGCTCAGGTCACCGAAAATGATCGCCTGCGCCGGGCACACGGCCTGACAGGCGGTCAGCAAATCGCGGTCGCCGATGCGGCGACCCTCGCGCTGCGCCTCGATGTCGGCGGCGCGGATGCGCTGCACGCAGTAAGTGCATTTCTCCATGACGCCGCGCGACCGCACCGTCACTTCCGGATTGTGCATCAGCTTTAAGCTGCTCGTCGAAAAATCGGCGAATTGCAGGAAGTTGAAACGCCGTACCTTGTAGGGGCAGTTGTTCGAGCAGTAGCGCGTGCCGACGCAGCGGTTGTAGATCATGTCGTTGAGTCCATCGTGACTATGCACGGTGGCGCCGACGGGACAGACCAGCTCGCACGGCGCCTTTTCGCACTGCATGCACGGCACTGGCTGGAAATGGGCCGACACCTGATTCGGGTCGAACGGATCGCCCTCGTAATAGCGATCGATGCGGATCCAGTGCATCTCCCGGCCGCGCGTCACCTCCTCCTTGCCGACGACGGGAATGTTGTTCTCCGACTGGCAGGCGACGACACAGGCGCTACAGCCGGTGCAGGTCGTCAGGTCGATGGCCATTGCCCACTGGTAGCTTTTGGTCGGCTCCTTGCCCGGCTCGCCGGCCTGCTTGCTCGCTTCCTCGAATTCCTTGTCGGCGTCCTTGTAGAGCGTCAGCGGAATGAGACGGTTGTCGCTCTTTCCTTTCTCCTCGTCTTCCGTCAGCTTTTTTTCGGCCCGACCTCGTGGTTCGGGACCGGGCACTTGCGCCAGCACTTCGGGCTTTTCCGCCTCTCCGGCCGTCAGCTCATCCGCGAAAGACTTCCCTTTCTCCCACAGCTCCTTGAAGCGTACCAGGGAGGCAGTGCGGATGGGGGCGCGTTCCTCCATGTTGTGGTGCATCTGCGTGCAGGCCAGCGAATGTTGCGCGCCGGGAACCTTGGTTGCTTTCAGACCGCTATCGAACAAGAGAGCATTGCTGGTGCGGAGGGCGTAAGCGTTGAAGCCAACGTGATTGCCAACGCGGCCGGCACGCGATCGTCCGTAGCCGAGATGGACTGTGACGGCGTCGTCGGCGTGGCCGGGTACAATCCACACGGGCGCCTTGACGGCGCGGCCACGATAGCTTAGTTCGATCACGTCCACGAAAGCTTGACCGTGCTCGCCGCCGGTCGAAGCGGGCCGTCCCGACGCATCGCGGATGCGATCGACATAAGTGATACCGAGCTTCTTGGCGGTTTTCGGACTTACGATAGCGGCATTGTCCCAGGTAATCTTCGTCACCGGATTGGGTAGCTCTTGCAGCCAGCCGTTGTTGGCGAACCGGCCGTCGAACACCGCCGAATCGGGACGGAAGATGATTTCGAGACTCTTTCCGTCGCCGGCGCTCCGGTCTTGTGCCGCTTTTGCGACGCGCTCCGCCCAGCCGGTCATCGGAGCGCGATCGCGATGCTCATACTTGCTCTCTCTCGCCTCGATGAAGCCTTTTTCCAGCGCTTGCCGCCAGAATTCCTCGAAGCTGCCGGATTGCTTTTGCTCCTTCCACCAATCGCGCCAGTGCTCGCGAACGATCTCCAACCCGGCGCGTTCAGGCGACTCGGTGAACGCAGCGAGGACCTCGTGCGCAGTGCGGCCGTTGTAAAGCGGCGCGATCAGAGGCTGAATAATACTGGCCGTGCCGTCGTAAGCCCGGCCGTCGCTCCAGCCCTCCAGATAGTGCGCTTCCGGAATGTGCCAATCGCACAGGGCAGCAGTTTCATCCTGATACAGACCGAGATGGATGCGGAGCGGCACCTTCTTCAGCTTCTCGGCGAATTGCAGATTAACCGGAGCGGTATAAACCGGGTTGACGCCGAGGATGAGCAGCACCTTGACGCGGCGTTCATCCATGTCCTTGACCAGCTCTTCGATCTGCCGGCCGTGGTCCACGGGCTTGGCCCCAAGCGGCGCCGTGTAGCGCACCGTCTCACCGAGGTTCTTGAGCTGATGATTGATGGCGTGAACGAGGGCGTGCAAGCTGGCGGGCTGGCCCTCGCCGGCGAGGACGACGCCTTTCTTTTCGTGCTCGCGCAGGTCCTTGGTGAGCGGTTTCAGCCAGCGCCGCGCCTCCTCCGGCAATCGATCGGCCTGGGGCTTCGGAGCGTCCGGTACCTCCAGCTCGGCGGCCAGCGCCTGCGCGAACAGCTCGATCTGCGACGCCCGCAGGGCGAGGCGATGATCGGCCACGCCGCCGGTGTTGCTCAATCCACACTCGACGACATAGAGCCGATTCATCTTCACGTCTTGCGGCTTCGTCCCTCGCGTTCGTACCCTACGGCGATCCGTGAAATCGCGTGTGTAGCGCAGCGTGCCCGGCCCACTCATCAGAAAATCGGCGTCGAGTGAGAGGACCACGTCGGCTTTCGTGAAGTCGTAGTACGTATTGACGTATTCGCTAAAGACCATTCCGGCACCCTCCAGCACGTTGGAACGGCCGGCCGGTTCGTACTGGAACCACTTCGCTTCCGGAAAATGCTCGTCGTCGAGCAGCTCGTTCAGCTGCGCGGCCAGGGTCGGCGACACGACGTTCTCGGTGAGAATGTACAAGCCCTCGCCGTCCTGGTTTTTCAGCTTGCCCAGTGCTCCGCGCAGGGCCGACAGCATCTCGTTCCAGGAGCGCGGCCGGCCGCGATAGGTCACGGACTGCGAGCGATCGGGATCATACAGGCCGAGGATGGAAGCCTGAGCAAGCAAATCGCTGGCGCCGAGGCTGGCGGGGTGGCTAGGGTTGCCCTCGATCTTGGTCGGCCGACCTTCGTGGCTCTCGACGAGAACGCCGGTGACGACGCCGGCGAGCGGCATGGCCGTGGCGAAATACAGCGCCTTGCCCGGCACGATAGCTTCCGGCTGCCGCACATAGGGCATGATCTTTTCGCGCGGCGCCGGCTGTGTTGAGCAGCCGTTGAGGCCCATCAGCGCTAGCGACGCGCCCATCAGCGTCAGGAAGCGCCGCCGCGTCACCGGGTCGGTCCACTCCGACGCCTGCTCCGGAAATTCGCGGTGCAGCATTTCCTCGAATTCCGGGGTTTCCAGGAACTCTTCGAGGCTGCGCCAGTATCGCCGGCCTTGCGAATCCACTGCCATGTTCGTCCTCATTTCGTTTAGCCGCGACCCGAAGGGGAGCGCGGGGGCGACGCGCTCCCCTTCGGGTCGCGGCTAACCTCAGCGATGACACGTCGAGCAGCTCGTCAGCTCGTGCGGCGTCCGCACCTGGTATTCCCGCAACAGCTTCTGACCAAGTGAAAGCTGATCGTCGGCTATCCAGCTCATGTTGAAGATTTCCGATTTTGGTCGTAGATGATTCTCTGGATTGCGATGGCACTCCAGGCACCACTCCATCAGCAACGTGTTCTGCTGATACGTCAGCGGCATGTCGTCGATGTGGCCGTGGCACGAGGCGCAGCCGACGCCCTTGGCGACATGGATGCTGTGATCGAAGTAGACGAAGCCCGGCAGGTTATGCACACGCTCCCAGGGGATCGACTGGCCGCTGCGATAGCTCTCGCGAACCGTTTCGAGCATGGAGCTGCCGGTCCAGATCTGCTGATGACAATTCATGCACGTCTTCGTCGGCGGGACTCCGGCGAACGACGAGCTTTCGACGGACGTGTGACAGTAGCGGCAATCGATGCCTAGCTGTCCGACATGGTGTGCATGACTAAACGGCACCGGCTGCACGAGAGCGAGGTGCGATTCGGTGACATACGATGAGCGATAGAAAATGGCGGCAAACCAGCACAGCCCGGCCGCGATGAAGGCGGCACCGAAGATTGTCACCTTGGAGATGGTGTTGAAGCTTCGGTGGAAGATCTGGGGCATCGATGTCGCCTCACCCGGAGCCGCGAGCGATAATCCCCCGCTGGCTGATCTATGAACTCATCCGTCGTCGAGCAACAGGACGAAGAAAGCGGTTTTATTTGCAAATGATGTGCCAACAGCTCGTCAGTGGACGGTGCGCGGGGCGGAGCCCGCAGCGTAAGCGAGGGTTAGGGCCTTTCCCTCGCTTACGCTGCGGGCTCTGAGGAGCAACATCGTTCTCGATAGTGAGAGTCTGCCTTCCGGAGATGAGACAAGATGCCCTCACTGACCGCGCGAGGCAGTGCCGTGGCGGGATGCGGCGATGCTGGCGCCCTCGGGCAGAGGACGGCCGGCGACGACGATGTCGCGCTCGTGCATGTAATCGCGCAGCTTGCGATACAATGGAAAACTGTCGGGATAAACGCACAGAGTCACCGCTGTGATGTTCGGCTCAATGCCGTCGATGACGCGGCGGAAGTCGGAGCCGGGCGCCAATGCCTTCTCCAGCGTTTCGCCGCGCACCACGTCCACCGGCTCGACCTCCCACGAACACTCCGGCTTCGACGTGAGGGCGTCCATCTCCAACGTGTAGCGCAGACGGAAGGGACCGATGGCCTTGGTCACGTTGGAATAGCGGCCTGTATCGCGCAGCAGCTCGGCGCCTCGGTCGTTCAGTGTAGTCTGTACTTCTTCCAGAAAGCCGCCGATGTCGATGAGGACGACTCGGTCGTGCCGGCACTCGAACAGCAGCTCCTCCGACTGCAAAGGATGACTTACCGGGGTGCGATAGCGCAGCGTCTGCTTGAGCGGCGGCAATTTCCGCAGCGACTCGATTTCCTCCACGACGTGCTTGCCGCGCTCGCGGATCTCTTGCAGCGACAGGACGGCATTACGGGCGGCCTGGGCGCCCTTACCCGCCTTCTCCTCGACGTTTTTGCGGTCCGTATCGACCTCCTTGACGTGGGCGGTCAGCCGCGACAGCTCCTCGGCGGTCAAGGTGCTGTCCTGGCGGAGCTTCCGCCATTCCTTGAGCTGTTCGAGTAGGCGCGATTGCGCTTCGGCCAGCTCGCGGCGCTGCCGCTCCAGCTCCGGCGCCAGCGGATCTTTCGGATCGGGCAGCTCGGCGATTTCCTCCCTGGTCAGCGTTGGCGACGGCGTGGTCGGGACAACGGCCTTGTAGGAACGCGCGCCCACCCAGGCGACGAGGATGAGACGCAGGATGATCCCAACGACGTTGGCGACCACGTCGAGAAACGAATCGAAGCTGAACTCGATTTCACGAGTCTTGCGTCGTCGTCGAATCATAACTTTCGTCCGTAGTCCGTAGTCCGTAGCAAAGACAGCTACTTCTTTGCTACGGACTACGGACTAGCGCCGTTGACAATGTCGATGACATCGTCGTCGGCATCCAGGTTACGTCGTGTTCGGGGCACCGGCAGCGCTTCCAGGGCCGGATCGACGGTCCGATAGACGCGCATGTGCTCGGGCCGCACCAGCAAGCACAGCTTCGGGCGATAAGGCGGCTCATCCGGCCGCCGCAACGACTGACGGCGATCGATCATTTGCTGAATCGCCTTCGCCAGCGGATTGCCGGCCGGGTCGCTCAGGACCGGGGCGAGCGGGAATGTCCGCTGCGAGGGATAGAGCACCAGCGAATCGGCTCGGCACTCGACGAAGATGGTCCAATCGCGTCCACCGTGGACCCAGGCCGGACGCATGGCCACCGGTCTGTGCCGCGGCGGACCGGCCGACGGCGTTGGGGCGAAACGGTTGATGGCCTCCGCTTGCCGGTCGCTGCTGCCGCCGCCTCCACCACCATTGCCCATGACGACACGAACGCGCGGCGGACCGCGTTTGCCGTCCGGCTCCGGCGGAGGTTCCTCGGCGGATCCGTCGGGCGGCGGCGCCGGGGGTCGCGGGGGGGGTATCGGCTTGCCGGTAAGCGGATCGACATAGATCACTCTGTCGGAAGAACCGCCGCCGTTTGCCGCCACGGAAGCTCCTCCAGGAGCTTGCGTTCCCGAGCTGTCGCCCGTAACAGGTTGCGTGCCGGGATAAGGACCCTTATTCCCCACGTTCCCAGACGGCGCTTGAGAGCCAGAAAGTCCGGACGCAGATCCGCCAGCACCTGAGATTGCGTTATTGCCAGAGTCCGCGGCATTTCCGCTGAGGTTGGAAGCCTGGCCGGAACCGCCTTGGCCGTTGTTGCCCCGCGCCATGGCGTATCCTCCGTTAGCCGAAGCTCCCATCCCCGACGAGGAGCCGGGAATGTTCGATCCCGCCGCTCCTCCAGCCGCCACACCATTGCCTGGAACACCGTTGCCGGAGGAGCCTGTTCCCGATGTGCCGTTGCCCGGAACGCCGTTGCCCAAATAATTGTTGCCCGGAACGCCGCCGCCGGAGGATCCTGATCCGGTCATGCCGTTGCCTGGAACGCCATTGCCTGTCATACCGTTACCTGGAACGCCATTGCCCGTCATACCGTTACCTGGAACACCATTGCCCGTCAAGCCGTTACCCGGAACGCCATTGCCCAGAATGGTGCTGCCCGGAACGCCGTTGCCGGAGGAGCCTGTTCCCGCGGTCCCGCTTCGCCCTGTGCTACTCCCCAGATATCCATCTGCCGACGTGGTCGGTAGCGCTCGCGGTGGACCAAGCCCCGAAAAGTTCGAGCCGCCGGCGCCGGGCGGACCGGAGCCGCCAGCGCCTGGGAAAGCTGAGCCGCCAGCGCCTGGGAAAGCTGAGCCGCCAGCGCCGGGCGGACCGGAGCCGTCAGCGCCTGGAGAACCACCCATCGCGTAGCCGGAACCTTGTTCTGTACGCGAGCCGCCCAGAATGAACGTACCCGACCCGCGGGAACCATCTCCGGGTGCAGCACCGTCGTACGAAAAACCCAACCCGCCCCCACCCTCTCGGAAGGAAGGTGCCAGAGCCGCAGGATGTCCGTGTCCGTTGCCGCGATTCAACCCCATACCGATGCCGCCGCCCTCACTCCCAGCCTCTGTCCCTCCACTGGGGCGAGATGGGAATAATCGGCTCCCGCCACCTCCGCTTTGGGATAAAGGGACTGGAGATGACGAGGAAGACGACGCCCCCAACACAAGGGCCGATGGTCCGCCCGATCCACCGGCGAAGCTGCTCCCTGGAGGGCCAGCGCGTCCGGTCCCATCGCCTCCTCCCCCGCTCCCTCCTCCGACTCCTCCGCCTCTTCCCGGTAATCCACGAGCGGATGAAATCGAACCCATGCTTCCTGGGACGCCGCCAGGAACGGATGATCCCGTTCCCACAAAGCCGCCGTTCGTCCTGGGGTCTCTCACCCAGCTGCCGGTCCCTCCCGTCTCGCTGGCCCGAAAGCCGCGGATGCCGCCGCTGGAAGGAGCTCCTGGATCGCCCATCGGGGTCAGAGCAATCGAATGGCCATTTGTCTTTTGCGGAGAAGGAGCGGCGGCTGAGGGAGCCGAGGCCGAGGGAGAAGCTGATTTCGTCGCGATCATCCACGGCTGCGCGCTCGGCTGCTCGTCGTCGGCAGGGAAATCGAGGACCCAGTCGTCGTCGATAAACTCGTAACCGAAATCGACGGGCAGATCCTTGAGCGCCCGTTGAAACAGGTGATAGGTGTTGACGCCGCCGGGACGCAATAACAGCAGCAGATACGGCGTCCTGTCTACGTTGGCGGGCAGCGCGGCGAGCTTGGCGCGCTGTCGGGCGATGCGCCGCTCGACCTCGGCCCGCACCTCGGTGGAGGAATCATTGGAGCCTGGCAAGAGCGAGGTGATCGGCATCTCTTTGCGTTCGGGATGGAAGATCACGCCGACAGCGGTGCATTCGACGTAGAGGGGGCGGCGATTCTCGCCGCGACGGCCGTGGTAGGGCACCACAGAGAACGTCTTCTGCTCGCGTTTTCGAGCGGCTTTCAGGTCTTTCAACGCCTGTTCCATCTGCAACAGATCGAGGGTCATCCGCCGCAGCGCCTGATTCGACTCCTTCGACTGGCTGGCGGTCTGTTCGGAGCGCGAGCGCAGCGTTCGCAAGAGCTGCTCTTCCTCGCGAAGCCGGTCGCGCTCGCCTTGTACTTTATGGCGCAGCTGGGTGCTGGTGTCCTGCTCGTAGTGCAGGCGAGCGGCGATCTCCTGAAGCTGCTCGCGGACTTTTCGCATCTGCAATTGCATCTCGACCTGTTCGCGTGTCAGCTTGTCGTGCAGGGCGTCGCGTTTCTGCTCCCAGGCCGCGCGTGCCTGTTGTTGAAGGCGTTCGCGCTCGGCCTGTTGAGCGGCCGCACTGTGGGCGCGCTCCTCGGCCACTCGGGCCGCCTCGCGCCGCGCTCGGGCCTGGGCGGCCTGGTGGGCTTTGCGGTCCATGACCAGCAGCACCAGAATCAACGATCCCATCGCACACAGCAGCACGGCAAGGAAGGGGAACGTTGAAACTTGCAGTTTGTGCCGGCGTCCTCTCATGCCGCCTTTCCAGGATGAACACGCGGCGGGCCGGTAGTAGTTCTGATCTCCGAGTTCTGAGTTCTGAGCTTCGGATCCTGTATCTCAGAACTCAGAACTCGGAGATCAGAACTCAGATTGGCTCGCGCCGTCAACAGATGGATGGCCGCGGTCAGACTATGTACTGCCTGCTCAAAGGTGCCGGCGCCGGCCAGGGCTGCCAGGTTCTGCTGCAAGCCGGCCTGCAAGTGCAGCAGATGTTGCTCGCCCTGCTGCAAGCCGCCCAGCGCCGCCACCTGCGCCGCCAGGCTCTCGCCGACGCGCGCCAGCGCCGCTTGCTGATCGTGCCCGTAATCGCGCACCACGCTCGCCAGAGCGCCCAGCTGCTCGAACAGCCGCGCGCTTTGCTCGATGGCCTGTTTTTCCATTCCGGCGAGCAGCTGCGAATGCACTTGCAGCGTGCCTTTCAGCGCCGCCTCCAACGCGCCGGCCATCTGCTCCTGCTGCCGGGCCGATGCCTCGTGCATCCGCCGCTCATTCTCCGTCAGCGCCCGCGCCCACACCTCCGCTTGCCGCTGAACCAGCTGCCCGGTGGCGTCGAGCAGCACTTGTGTATTCTGACGAAGGGCTTCGACGAACGGCCCACTGTCGCCGGCGATGCGTAGAAAACGGTGAGCCAGCTGCCGCTCGACCTCGCGATCGACCGCTTCGAGGAGGGTCTGCTCGCAGCGCTCGACGAGGAAGCTGCAAAACATGGTTATCATGGTCAAGCTGAGGGCCAGCGCGGTGGCGTCGAAGGCGTAGGACAAACCGTCCGTCACCTTGCTCATGTTCTTTTCCAGCACGTCCGGCGTCGCTCCGGAGATGGCGTCGGTGATGCCGAGTACGGTGCCGAGAAAGCCGAGAATCGGGATCGCCCAGGTGATGAAGCGCGTCAGCGCGTAACTGCCTTCCAGGACCACCGCGTCGCTGTCGAGCAGGGCGCGCATCTGATCGTCCAGCTCGTCGGCGGAGCCGCGCTGGCAGAGAAAATCGAGGATCGCCCGGATACGCTGGGCAAGGAAGGTGGTTTGCAGCCGTTGTGGTAAGCGGTGCAGACCGGCCCGCAGGTTCGCCGCTTCGCTGATCGGCACGGGCCGTCCATCCCACGGCGGCAAGCTCTGGACCTGGAAAGCACGGCGCTCCAGGAGACTTTGCACGTACTTCGCTCCGAGGACGCTGAGAGCGCAGCAGAACAAAATCAGCTCGACACCTTCGACGGGGCGTTCGATGTAGCGAAACAGGAAGGTATGATGGAGCGGTCCCTTGTGAAAGAGCAGCAGCAGGACGACGGCCAGCGGAACGCCGACCACGAAGGCGGCGAGGTTCGTGCTGGGGCGGCGAAGGGCGTCGGCGGAAGCCGGTTTGGCGGATTTCATTATCGAGCCTCGACACTTGAGTGACGGCCCTATCGGAAACATCGTCCGTGGCCGGGGCGGGATTGTAACGATTCCGCGCGGCCGTGCCAGATGGGTTCGCCGCTTGCGGCTTGGCGTACTGGGGAGACAACATAGCCGCGGCAAGAGCGCTGGCCGATTGTGCCGTGAAGCGCAGGGAACAACGTAAGAGAAGCTGGCTCAGATCCTTGACGGCAGAAAGGGGGCTGTTGATAATGGAAGGCGAAAAGAGTCTTATCCTGGAAGAACAACTTTCTCGTTCGGCGGTGCTGGAGGAAGGATCATGGAGATCGCAACAATGGGTAAGATCCTGGTGCCGGTACGCCTTGAGAACGTTTACGATCTGCACGAGACGAGCCTGGGCGGTCGCGCGGCCGAAGCGGTTCGACGGGTTGATGTGAACGATGCCCTGGTAGATACGGGTGCCTCGACCCTCTCTGTGCCCAAGCGACTGGTGGCGCAGCTGGGCCTCAAGCCTCTGCGCACTCGGCAAGCACGCACCAGCGGCGGTCCTGTCACCCTTCAAGTCTACGGGACAGTGCGCCTGACCGTGCAGGGCCGCGACTGCACTTGTGATGTCATAGAGCTGCCCGATGACTGTCCCGTCCTGATCGGCCAGGTGCCGCTGGAATTACTGGACTTCGTGATCGATCCGAGCGGCCAGCGTTTGATCGGCAACCCCGCTCACGGCGGCGAGCACATCATCGAGCTTTATTGAGGCTCGCTTACGAACCCGCTATCGCCTTGAATCGCCGCACGCACTCGGTGATGGCAATCTCTGTCGGCAATCGCTCGATGCTCGACGCGCCGAAGAAGCCGACGACGCCGCGCGTGTTTTTCAGGACATAGACCGCATCTTCCGGCTCGGCGATCGGGCCGCCGTGGCAAAGCACGAGAATGTCGGGATTGACGCTCTTGGCCGCATCGCAGAGCGCCTGCACGCGCTGGGCAGCCTGCTCCAGCGTCAGAGCAGTGCGCGCGCCGATGGTGCCCTTGGTGGTCAGACCCATGTGCGGAATGACCACGTCGGCGCCCGCCTTCGCCATCGCCCGCGCCTCGTCCTCGGTGAACACGTAAGGACACGTCAGCAGGCCGAGGTCGCGGGCGGCGGCGATCATGTCCACTTCCTTGTCGAAGCCCATGCCGGTCTCTTCGAGTCCCTGCCGCATGGTGCCGTCGATCAGTCCGACGGTGGGGAAATTCTGTACGCCGCTGAAGCCTGCCGCCTGCACGTCGCGGAGAAAGCGTTTCATGATGCGAAAGGGATCGGTACCGCACACGCCGGCCAGCACCGGCGTCCGCTGGACGGTCGGCAGCACTTCGCGGGCCATGTCCATGACGATTTGGTTGGCGTCCCCGTAGGGCATCATGCCACTTAGGCTGCCGCGTCCGGCCATGCGAAAACGGCCGGAATTGTAGATGATAATCAGATCGATGCCGCCCGCCTCGGCGCACTTGGCCGACAGGCCGGTGCCGGCGCCGCCGCCGATGATTGGCCTGCCCGCCGCCGCCTGGGCGTGGAGTCGCTGTAAACATTCTTCTCGACTGAAAAGGGTCATGCCCAGTTTGTCCATCTTTTCTTGCTGTGGTCCCCCGGTTGGCTCACGTCAAATCGACACGCTTGAGCCGGGATACATTCTCATGGTATACTAGGGTTGTTGAATGCCGGCGTCGCAAGTCAACGTGAAAAGGAGTGGAAACCTCTCTTCAAAGCAAGGCGATATCATGCCCGAGGATGTTCTCGACGGCCAGGAGTTTACCGATGAGCAGCTTCGCGCGGCCTTACGACGCGTAGGCCAGGAGGCTCGGCAGACGGCGTTCGCGGCGGGGTATCCGGTGATCGTCATCAAGGGCATGGCACTTGTAGCGTTGTACCCGGATGGCCGGGAAGAAATCCTGGAACCGCTTCGGCCGGAAGCCGAGACCGTCCACGAACGCTCATGAATCCAGATGCTTCCAAACGCTTGCGCATGTTTGCCGGGCCAAATGGATCGGGGAAGACAAGCCTGGTTCGCAAGCTCGCCAAGGATTTCGCTGCCGACGGCCTGTTTCAGCTACATCATTTCTTGAATGCCGACGAACTCTTTCGCAACCTCCAGGATGGAGCAGGCATCTCGCTGGATTTCCTTGGGCGAACGATCGAAAGAGAGCAAGTCCGCGCCGCTCTGCTAGACGGAGGGCGTTTGCCATCGAACCATCCGTTTCTGGAGAGCATGCAGATACTCAACGCATGCATCCTGGATCCGGCACGCATTTCCGACGCCTACATCGCCGCGGCAATTGTGGATTTTCTTCGCGAGGCATTGCTGATGGACGGCCAATCCTTTTCCTTTGAAACCGTCATGTCGCATCGGAGCAAGATCGACTTTTTCGCCCGTGCTCGCGGTCTCGGTTATCGCACCTATCTCTACTTCATCGCCACGGAGTCGCCTCACCTCAACTCCTATCGAGTCAAGACACGTGCCGCCCTGGGCGGACACGATGTCCCCGAAATCAAGATCAGAGAACGATACCAACGCTGTCTTGAGCTGGTGGGAGAGGTGCTCTCGCATGCGCATCGGGCCTTTCTCTTCGACAATTCGGGCGCGGAGCCGGTTTGGCTTGCCGAGCTGAGTCCGGAAAGAGAGTTACAATTGAAGGTGGCAAAGAGCTCGTTGCCCGTTTGGTTCAAAACTTATGTGGCGCCGAGATTTCCCTCATTGGCCTGCTAACCGCGCCGCCAACATGGGTACAGGCCGCGTTATTTTTTGACTGGACATTCTTCGCTCGGCGCAGCGTGCCAGAGATAGATTTCGCCGCTGCCGTGCGGCGTTTCGCCGCCGCTGGCCAGCGTCTTCCCATCCGCCGTGAACGCCAAGCAGTGAACCTTGCCGCTGTGCCCATCGAGCTGGAGAACCTCCTGCGCCGTGGCTACGTCCCAGATGCGCAAGGTGCGATCGAAGCTGGCGGTCGCCAGGGTGCGGCCGTCCGGCGCGAACCGTGCCGCCGAGACGCTGTCGGTGTGGCCGCTGAGAAGGAAATCACGCTCGCCGTGGAGATCGCACAGCTTGACACTGCAATCGCTGGCGCCGCTGACCAGCCAACGACCATCCGAGGAAAAGGCAAGGCAACGGATCCGCGCGCCAGGATGCAGCGGTTTGCTCCAGCACTGCCGTGTTTGCAGGTCCCACAATTCGAGCGTGCCGCGCCGGTGCGTGGCCAGGGTCCGTCCGTCCGGCGCGATGGCCAGGCAAGTTGTGTCGCGGTGATCTCCGGGGAGGATGCTCTCGCGCACGGCGCGATCGGTATTCCAGAGCTGCACGTTGCCGTCCGCGGCGACGACCGCGAGCGTCCGGCTATCCGGCGTGAACGCCAGGGCGCGAATGGGGGCCATCCGTTCCGGCCGGGCGGGGATGCCGCTGAAAATCACCTTCTCGTTCATCCGCCACCAATCGGCGTGGCGACAGGTGGAGAGGACGGCCCGGCGTTTGTTGGCGGCAAGATCCCACAGCCAAACGGTGCCGTCGTCCTGGGCGGTGGCCAGCGTCCGGCCATCCGGCGCCGAGGCCAACAGGGCTGGCCGGGCGATAGCCGAGGACGAAGGCAGCACTCGGCGCGGTGCGCCGCGGGTTGTGTCCCAGAAGAGCAGAGCCTCATCGCAGTCGCCCGGAAGCCAGGAATCCATGTGTAGGTCGGAACCGGGCCACAGACGCCGCGTGTGCCGTGCCCAGTTGAGCGTCGTGCCGCAGACGGCGGAAAGAGCTGCGCCGTCCGAGGAAAACTCCAGGGAGCGCACCGGTCCCCGCGCCGGACCTACGGTCTGACGATTGGTCCAGTTGCGAGAGTCCCAGAGGGAGATGCGTCCATCGCGGTGCGCGGCTGCCAGTGCCGTGCCCTGGGGCGCGAAGGCAACGCCGACGACTTCATTGCCATCCCACAGCCCATGACGGGAGCGCGGCGCCGCGCGATTGCTCACGTCCCACACGGCCAGGGCAGCGTTGCGGCCGGCCAGGATCAGGGTTCGGCCGTCCGGCGCAAAGCAGGCCGATTCGTAGGGGCTGACCGGCCCCGTCAAATCTCGAAGGCGAGAACCCTCCGCAGTCTCCCACAGGGATACCTGCCCGCCGGTCGTGGTCGCCGCCAGCATTCGGCCATCGGTATGGAATGCCGCGTGCAGGACGGGGTCGCTGTGTTGCAGCGTCCGGCGGCGTTCCCAGCTGTCGGTCTGCCACAGCTGCACGGTGCGATCCTCGCTGGCACTGGCCAGAAGGCGGCCATCGGGCGAACAAGCGAGGCAGCGCAGCGGGCCGTTGTGTCGAGCAAGGTCGCGCAGCCGCACGCCGCGGACGGCATCCCACAAGGCCACGGTGCCGCTCTCTTCGCCGGTGACGAGGGTCTTGCCATCGGCCAGGAAAACCACGGCTCGAAGAGCGGCGGCGTGGATCAGACGGGCGCGCGCTCGCCGATCCGCTACGTCCCACAGCTGCACGGTGCGGTCGGCCGAGGCGGTCGCCAGCGTCCGGCTATCTGGCGAGAAAGCCAGGGCCTGCACGTCGCCGAAATGTCCGGTCAGCCGGCTGAGGGGGCACCATTGGACAGCATCCCAGAGGGTGATACTGTGATCGGGGCTGACGGTGGCCGCGATGCGGCCGTCGGGCGCCCAGGCCAGCCGCGTGATGGCCGGCGCCGGCGCGAGCAACGTTTGGCGATCCTGCGAACGCAACGGATCCCACAGATGCACGAAGCCATCGCGGCTGACCGTCGCCAGGCGGCACCTATCCGGCGCGAAGGCGGCGGCGGTGATGCGGTCCTGGTGGCCGCGGAGGACGTTCCGCAGCTCGCCCGTGCCCGTCTCCCAAATGCGGACTATGTTGTCGTCGCCGACCGAGGCGAGCAGACCGTGACAGGGAGCGAAGGCCAGACAGCGTACCGCGCCCTCGTGACTGCGGAAGCGAACCGTCGTTCCGCCGCTGCGGACATGCAGCGTCACCAGACCGTTGCTCTCGGCCACGGCCGCCACCCGGCCGTCACTCGCCAGGGCCAGCGCCGTGATGGTCGAGGCATGCTCGAACCAGCCGCACTCATCGCCGCTTGTCGTGTCCCACAGCCGCACCGAGCCGTTGCGACAGCCGCAGGCCAGGAGCCGGCCGTCGCGGCTGAAGGCCAGGACTTCCACTTTCTCCGGGGCCGACGCCAGCCACGCCCTTTTGTCGTCCTCGGCACGATACAGGGCGACGGTGGCATCGTCGCGCACGGTCGCCCGGAAGCGGCCATCCGGCGACGGCAGCCAGCGACGCGCCTTGCTATCGGTTTCACGGAAGCAGCGCGCTTCGGTACGCCGCTCCACGTCCCAGGCACGAACGGTGCGGTCCTCTCCCACGCTGAAAAGGGTCCGACCATCGGGAGTGAACGACAGCGCGTCGATCGGCCCTTCGTGGCCGCGCAAGCTGACCTGGAACCGGCGGCCCGGCATCGCCCACAGACAAATCGTGCCATTTCCGTGAGCGACGGCCAGGAGCGTGCCATCGGGTGAGAAGGCGGCGGCACGGGCTTCCGTATCCGTGCTGGGCAGGCGAGCTGGCGCTCCGGCCTGGCAGAGCCGCCACAGGTAGCACCAGTCGAAACGCTGCGGTTCCGCAGTATCAAGGGGAGGCTTGTGGCGTTCCAGCCGCTGGAGCGCCTGCGAAACGTGGCCATGTCGCCAGAGGCGTTGGGCGATCCGCACGTCAAGCGCGTGGAGCTGTTGCTCCAGCTCTTGCTCGCGCTCGAGTACCCGCTGTTCTTGCCGCCAGGCCTCGGCTTGCTGTTCGCGGGCATATTGCAGCGCTTGCTCCAGCTCCAGCGTGTGCCAGATGCCGCCGAAAACGGCGCCTAGGAAAGACAGCAACAGGACGGCGAATAGAGCCGCCGCCGCTGGCCGCCGACGGGTCCACTTGGCGGCCCGCTCCCAAGGCGAGCTTCGCCGCGCGCGGATCGGCTCGCCGCTCTGCCAGCGCCGCAGATCCTCGGCCAGCTCCTCGGCGCTGGCGTAGCGGCGGCGCGTCTCCTTTTGCAGACATTTGAGGCAGATTGTATCCAGATCGCGCGGCAGCCGGGCATCGTAGCGGCGCGCCGAGATAGGCTCCTCCGACAGAACGAGGTTCATCGTCTCCACCGGACTTGGCGCCCAGAACGGCGGGCGGCCAGCCAGCAGCTCGTAGAGGATGGCGCCCAGGGAGTAGACATCGGTGGAGACGCCGACGTGCTTGCTCTGACCAGCCGCTTGCTCCGGAGCCATGTACGCCGGCGTGCCCAGAATGACGCCGCTGTAAGTCTGCGTGGCGTCGCTGTCGAGGCGCTTGGCCAGTCCGAAATCGCTGATGCGCGGCGAGCCGTCGACGGCCAGCAGGATGTTGGCCGGCGTCAGATCGCGATGAATGACGCCCGCTTCATGCGCGGCATGCACGGCGCGAGCCACCTGCTCGACCAGCCGCACCGCCTCGCCGCGAGACAGCGGTCCCTGCCGCAGCCGCTCGGCCAGACTGCCGCCCTCGATGTACTCCAGGGCCAGATAGCACCAGCCGTCGTGTTCGCCGATTTCATGGATTTGCACGATGTGCGGGTGCCGCAGCCGCGCCGCCGCCTCGGCCTCGCCGCGAAACCGCGCCCGCTGCTCGCCGTCGGCCCACGCGCCTTCGCGCAGCATCTTCAGGGCCACGAATCGCTTGAGACTGAATTGCCAGGCCTTGTAGACGACGCCCATGCCGCCGCGCCCCAGCCGCGCGACGATTTCGTAACCGGGAATGGAGGGCGCGAAGTGTTCCCGCTCTGCGTCGCGGAGCGAGGGTCCGATGGCGACCGAACGCCCGCCGCCATGGTCCGGCATGGTCGCAGGCTGCTCCTCGCAGCTGTCGAAACCGCGCGGCATCTCCATGTTTTCCGACATGAGCACACCTCCCATGAGGTACGATACGGGCGGTATCGTCGTTGGGCGGCACCAATAGAGGGACCGCACGACCTCAAAGGATACGACGACAAGCCTCAATGCCGGCGTCGCGGAACTAGGAATCCAGGGATGAGGAGTCCCTTGACCTTGTCAATCCTCAAACAGCGTCATTATCCCGCCCGGAAGAAGGTTCCGCAAGGCAGCTAATATCAAATCGTGAAATGCTATCGCCTTTGTGAAAGATCTCTTTCCGGACAAGCCCGGCGCGCTAGCGAGGGGCTGACGAACCTGTCGCTGGCGCGCCGGGCTTGTATAAATTGCAGCGTCGCGACTCGCTCACGCTGGCGGCGCCGCCACCAAGTGCAGCGAACGGCCCGTCTGCCAGCGGCTCTCGGTGCGGATCACCTCATGGTACAGCGTATCGCGTTCCACCGGGATGCGGCCGGCCTCCTCGATCAGTCGGCGAATCTCGGCCACGCTCATTTCCTGCGGCGAATCCGAGCCGGCGTCGTGATAGATCTTCTCGTGGACCACCGTGCCGTCGAGATCGTCGGCGCCGAAGCTCAGGGCCAGCTGCGCTGTCTTGAGGCCGAGCATCACCCAGTACGCCTTGATGTGCGGGAAATTGTCGAGCATCAGCCGGCTGACGGCCATCGTCTTGAGGTCCATCAAGCCGCTCGCCTTGGGAATATGATCCAGGCCCGTGTTGTCCGGATGGAAGGCCAGCGGGATGAAGGTCTGGAAGCCGCCGGTCTCGTCTTGCAGCTCGCGCAGGCGGCACAGGTGATCGACGCGGTGCGGCGTCTTCTCGATGTGGCCATAGAGCATGGTGGCATTGGAGCGCAGACCCAGCTCGTGCGCTTCGCGATGGATGCGCAGCCAGGCGTCGGCGTCGGCCTTGTGCTCGCAGATTTTGTCGCGCACTTCGGGATGAAAAATCTCCGCGCCGCCGCCGGGCAAGCTGCCTAGGCCGGCTTCGCGAAACTCGGCCAGCAAGTCGCGCGTCGCCCGCCCCGTCAGCCGCGCGAACCAATCCCACTCGACCGCCGTGTACGCTTTCAGGTGCAATCGCGGATGCGCCTGGTGGATAATGCGGACGACGTTCAGATACCAGTCGTAGGGAAGCTGATGGTGCAGCCCGCCGACGATGTGCAGCTCCGTCGCGCCGCGCTGCTCGGCCTCGGCCGCGCGTTCGAGGATCTGCTCGTCGGACATGACGTAGCCCTTGGGGCTTTTCAGGTCCGCCCGGAACGCGCAGAACGTGCAGCGATAGATGCACACGTTGGTCGGGTTGAGGTGCGTATTGACGTTGTAGTAGGTGAAGCGGCCGTTCTTGCGCTCGCGGACAAGGTTGGCCAGCTCGCCAAGCGTGAACAGATCGACCTCGTCGTACAAAAAGACGCCGTCCTCGAAGGAGAGACGCTGATCGGATTCGACTTTCGTGCGGATGGCGGCCAGCTGTTCGCCCGTACTCCCTTGGATCATGATTGTTCCTGTCCCCCAACAAATG
>Ga0335075_10001434_pt1 | contig 39363 bp, 39 predicted proteins | sample Lox_Sample_24_FD_206723 | JGI IMG/M metagenome (GOLD analysis project Ga0335075, IMG submission 206723) | Soil microbial communities from Loxahatchee National Wildlife Refuge, Florida, United States - Lox_Sample_2.4 | ecosystem: Environmental > Terrestrial > Soil > Wetlands | place: USA... | reverse complement strand
GCGGCAGGTGTAGGTGGTGGCACCGTGGCGGGTGTAGACGCTCGCGCCGTCGCGGCGACGCAACCGCGAGGGTTCGCCCATTTCGCCGTCACCCTCTCCGACATGGGGCAGCGACAGTGGTTCCGCGAGCGCGGCGTCGGTGATTTTGTCGGCCAGCGTGGTGTCAGCGGCATGCCCGGTGCCGCGCACGACGCGCTGCGCCTCGGCCAGAACGTGGTGGCGCTGCCAGGTCGCCCGAGATGTGGACACGGTCGCAATGACCTGGGCGGCGCGGGCGGCGATCCAGGCCTCGTCGGTGGCATCCAACCGCAGGTGCGGGGTGGACAGGATGGCACCAAGCATCACGGTCAGCTCTTTGACACCTCCGACGACCTCCACAGCTTGGGCGCGCCAGGTATGACGTTGCTCGGCCAGCGAACGCGGTTCGTGTTTGGCGTCGCGGGTTTCCAGGGTGGCCTGCTGGGCTAACGCGATGGTCTCGACGTGGGTGGGTTCGCGGCCGTGGGTGGCGTGGAATTGCTTGGCGAGCTCGGCGGTGCGTGATTCAATCGCCATCCGCCGTGATGACCACGCGGCCATCAAATCGACCGACATGCCGACGATTTCGCGGATCGGCCGTTTGTTGCGGCCCTCGACGGGCCGCTCGGCAAACCGCAGCGACAGGCGCTGTCCGAGGTGGGATTCCAGGCGGGTGTTGTAAAGCTCGGAGGCGGCCACGGTGAATCGGTGCACGGGTTGGCCGTCGAGTGCGAGCCAGCGCATGACGCCGCCTGCGTCGACGGTGGCGACCTTGTTGGAGATCGCGACGTGGGTGTGCAGATCGGGGTCACCGGCGCGTGAATCGCGGTGGGTGAAGGCCGCGCCGAGTAGCCCGGTGGTGTCGACTTGGGCGACGCCGTTGGTGCCGGATCGGGTGAACGCGGCGTGGGTTTCCAGCCATTTCAGTGCGTCCGCGACGGCCGCGTCGTGGCACTCTTCGATCACCGCCGCGACGTCCATGGGTGCGATCGCCCACAGCGCCGACACCGACTTCACCGGCGAGAAGGTGAGGTCGTAGCCCGCGACTGCGGTGGTGCGCGCACGGGTTTCGCGCGCGATATAGCCGGTGAGTTCGCGGTCGTCGGCGGGCGCGCGGCCGTACTGTTCGGCGAAGCGTCTGCGCGCGATGACGGTGCGGATCGCGGCGCGGGTGGGCGCGTCGATGGGCGCGTTCCAGTGCGCGCCGACTTCGGCGTTGTGATCGCGGTAGGCCACTGCCAGGGCGCGGGCGAAGGTGGTTTCGCCGTCGCGAATGTAGAACCGGCGCCCGAGTTTGGTGGCTTCACCGGCCGCGACGCCATGCACGCCACGCTTGGTCACATAGGCGGCGATTGCATCGGCGTTGGGGTGCAACCCCTCTCCGAAAAGTGCTTTCATTTGCGCTTCGCTGACCTGGGAGCCGGCTTCCACAGCCCACAGGTTGGCCACTTCACCATCGGGTACCCAACGTGCGCCGGTGGACTCCAGCGAGGCCAGCCCGGAGCCCACCCAGTGGCCCGGGGATTCGCCCTTGGAGGAGTAGTAGTCGATGAGCGGGGCCTTGCCGCGTGAGGTCGAATCGACAGCGGCGACCTGCCGGATCAGGTACTGATACCCGTCTCCGGCGGTGAGCTTGTGCATCGTCATTGTCACTGCGGCGCTGTCCCTTCCAGGCGCACGTTAGGGACTGGGCCGTCGCCGTGTCTTGCATCGCTCCGGCGGTCGTTACCTAATCGTGACCTTAATGCAAGAGGTGTGTGGTGCCTGGGTGGGTCGAAAAGGGTTGGTGGCGTCGGGCTCTGGTGATCGGGTCGGTTGGTGCTGGTGGGTTGCTTTGGGCCAGTGAGGAACTGGGAAACCGGGGTAGGGGACAAATGGGGACAGGGTGAAGTTGGTGGTGATGGTAGAGAGGCGGGTTGGCCGCGCCGTAAGGTGCCGGCCATGGCGAATATCAACTCGAAAAGCGCGGCGCGCAAAAAGGTTCGCGAAGCGCAGGCTCGGGTCAACGAGGCACGCCAGGAACGTGAGCGGCTCAACATCGATGACGCGGCGTCGTTTCTGGTCGAGCTGGGCCGGCTAGCGGCCGTCGACGAGTGGGAGCAGGGGCGCATCGCCGAGATTCACGCAGAAGGTGAGCGACGTCGACACGAGCACCGCCAGGAGGGAGCGGCAGCGGTGTCGCGCATGGTGGAACGCGGCGAGACCGTTGCCGCGATCGCAGAACTTGCCGGCGTCAAAGTCAGCGAGGTCCGCGCGGTGTTGAAAACGGCGGTCGCGCAACCAGTCGTGCCGCCGGATGCACTAGGCGCGGCCGGCGCGGCGCTGGATACGGCGGTCGCGCAACCAGTCGCGCCTGCCATGCAGTCACTCGAGGAGCTGGGCGCGGCGGTGGGCGACGCGGCCGCGCCCAGCGTGGGTGTCGGTGGGCTTGCTTAGCGTAAGAGCGTGCGAGCCGACTGTGTGGCGGGCGTGCTGTGGGTTGATCCCGCGGTGCATGTCGAGGAATGTCGACGTTTCGACTCTTACGTTGTGCGCGGCCCAACTGTTGACGACTGCGATTTTTTCGTCGGCGCGATTGGCACGGACGGTTATGGCCGGTTCTTCATCTACCGTGGCGGCAGGGGGATCTGTGTGCGTCCGCACCGCTACGCGCTAGCGCGTAGCTTGGCGGTCCCGCTGCAGGCGGGCGAGTTCGGTTTGCACGAGTGCGACATGCCGTTGTGTGTGAAGGTGTGCGGTGCGGATACGCCGCGACGTCATGTGGTGGTCGGCGACCAGGGCGACAACATGCGTCGGATGGCGCGGATGCGGCGAGGTGGTGGCCGCAAGGTGATTGGCGGCGACGGGCTGCGGTCGCGCCGGGAGCGGTCGGTGGCGCTGCGGGCGGTGCTGCGGGAGCGGGGATGGGACCGCGACGCGCTGCAGGCCGTGCTGATCGGTGATGCGCCGACGCTGTGGTGATGTGTGCGGCGCGTGTCAGCCGGCCAGGGCGGCAGGCGCTGGGCGGCTGAATCCGGCCATGGCGCAGTGATCGAGACGGTAAATCGTGGTGTAGAGCGTGCGGTAGACAACGACCGTATCGGCGCCCGAGACGGCGCTGGCGGGGTCGGGGCCGAAGGTTGACTGGAATGCCTCTTGGGCGTCGGCGAGGGCGTGCAGGGCGACATTAGCGTCGCGCACGGTGTGAAACGTCAGGCCGGTGCGGCTCTCGGTGGATCGCGACGAGGTGATCCGGAGTTCACGGATCTCGATGGTGGGTTCGGCATCGGATGGCACCATCACCGGGGTGAGGCACGGCAGGGCGGTGTCGGTGCGGCGGCAGTGGATGACGCGGGTGCGGGCCGCTGCGTCGAGCGTGCCGGCGCACAGCATCGGCGCGGGTAGGACGCAGGTGTCTTGTTGCAGGCCGCGGTAGTCGATCCACTTGACTGCGGCCTGGCGCTCGATGAGCGCGACCACGATGCCGTGGCGGCTGCGGACGCTATAGCTCGGGCAGCGCTCGGCCAGGGCGTCGGGGTTGCAGGCGCTGACGAGCTGGCCGACCCGAAGGCGTTGCGTGGTCATGGTTCCCGCGGCTGGTCGTCTTCGGTGGGGGTGCGCGGGTCGCTCGGCTGGGCGGGCGAGTCGTCAGTGGTGGTGATTGTCAGCGTCGCGACGCGCGTCGATCGCACGCCATCGGCGTGACTCCAGACGCCGTATTCACCCCAGCCGTCGATAGGTGCGATCACGTCGTCGGGCTGCGACCGGTGGATGTCGTGCTCCGCGAGGTCGTATGCGGACTTGGCGGTCGGCTGCTCGGGGGACTCCCAGAGAGGCATCCCATCGGGCTGGGTGACGTCGGTGATGGTGGCGATGTAACTCATGGCTGGTGTCGTCCTTTCATGCCGCGCGCAGCGAACGGATGGCGTCAGGCTTAAACCCTGACCAATGTTGCTCACCGGCGATGACGACGGGCGCTTGGAGGTAGCCCAGACTCATCACGTAATCGCGGGCGTCGGGATCCTCGGTAATGTCCACTACGTCATATTCAACTCCGTTTTTGTCGAGGGCTTTTCGGGTGGCTGTGCATTGAACGCACGCGGGCTTGGTGTAAACCGTGACGGTCATTTGAGTGCCTCCTATGACTGCGGAAATGGCGTTGCTCATAGTGCTGATTTTAGTCTTTAATCTGTTCTCGGACAATGCTTTTCAATGACTTTTCAAAAGCAATTCTTAATGTTATTTCAGGAATGGTTTCTTCCACATCTAAAGCACTGCGATTTATTGCGCACAGATTACAATTTATGGCATTTATCTGACGGCGTTTTAATGGCGCGCAATGTGGCATCGGCACGCTGACCGCTTTCCGATGCCACATTGCGTCTTCCTGGCTTATTGGCCGCTGGCGAGCAGCCGGACGACGTATCCTCCGAGCCACTGGGCGACGTTGCTGGAGACGGCGTTCCCGAAGCCCATCGTCTGCTCGGACCGATTGCCGGTGGTGCGGTAGGTGTCGGGGAATCGCTGGGCGCGGGCGTGCTCCCGGGGGCTCAGCATTCTGAACCGGCAGTCGTCGATGTCGATCGCGGAGGCCTCGACCAGGGCTGCCGAGTCACGGGTGGCGACGGTGTGCAGGGGCTCGTCGGTGGTCTTGGCCTTGCCTTTGCGGTAGGGGATCACCAGCGACAGGTTGGGCCGGGCCACCACCGAGGGCACAGGGTCCTCGACGCTCTTGGTCATGTGGGCGATCCTCTGGTAGTCCAGGCCGCCGTGGTGCTTCTGGATGAACGCGCCGGGCGGCACGGTCAGGCCCTGGTGGCCTCCGCCGGTTCCACCGCCCGTGGCCACCGTGGACAGCGGGGCGTCGATCGGGCTGACGTCGGCGTGGTTGCGCAGCACCGTGATCCAGGGCTGGGGGGTGAACAGGCCGTCGGTGTCGCGGGTCATGCGGGTGCGGATCGGCTCGTCGACACTGGTGGCGTCGGTGTTCCAGGAACCGCCGGCGGGGACGACCATCGGCGGGGTCACCAGGGTGTGGGGGCGGCCGTTGGCGGTGATGGTGCCGACCGGGTCGCTGATGGGCTTGATGCGCCGGGCGTCTCCGTCGTTGTAGGCCCGGCGGTCGAGCAGGAACGGGGGGCAGGCCACGCCGTCGCCGATTTTGGTCGACCGGGTGGGCATCGGGGCCCGAGCGGCGGGGTAGGCGCGGTCCTCGCCGAGGCGGCCGTGGTTGGTGGCGATGACGGTCGGCTCGGCGAACTGGGTGATCCCGGCGCGGATGCGGCGCATCGTCGCAGGGACCAACGGCTTGCGCCGGTCGCCGATGCGCTCGCCGAGGTCGGTCCAGTCGATCGCCACGGCGGCGGGCCGCGCGAACGGTTCGACGATGCTGTGCTTGCAGCGGCCATTGGGGCAGCGGTAAACGTATTGCTGGCGGTATTTGCCAATTCGGCGGCGGTCCAGGCGTTTCCACGATTGGACGGCGTGGTTGATCTCGTCGCATTCGGGGCACCAGGCCACCGGTCGCGGCCGAATGTCGATCGTGGGCAGGGAAACCGCTGTGAAGAAGACGTAAAGGCGGTCGCGCCATTGGGGGGCGTGCGGGTTGGTCTCGTCACCGATGTGCGCCGAGGATACCGAGATGAACTGGTGGTTGTAGCCGAGCTTGTCCATGGCTGCGAGCCAGATGTCGAAAAGCTCCCAGGAGGCGGCCTCGACGACGTTTTCGATGATGACGATCTTGTAGCGGTGAACTTCGGTGGCTCGCACAACATCCCAGAAGGTGGCGCGGGTGCGGTCGAGTGCGGCCGTGGGGACGTGGCCTTCGGGTTCGAGCAGTGAGAGCTGGGCGCTGCGGCGGCGGGTTCCGCCGGCGGGGGACAGTTCGGTGCAGATCGGGGAGGCCCACAACACATCGGTATCGGGCATCCGGCGCATGTCGTAGTTCGACACGTCGGCGATCAGGTGGTCGGCGTCGGGAAAATTGAGAGCATGGGTCTCGATGGCCTTATCCCAGTGATTTGCGGCCAAACTCAGTGTAAGACCGGCGTTTTCGAGGCCGATGCTCGAACCGCCGAAACCGCAGAAGATGTCAGTATACGTGATCCCGGTCGGCAGCCCGGTGGCCTGCCAGTCACTCGTTACGCTCGCCAGGACGGCTTCGATCTCGGCGATGTGGTCGGCGGACAGCTCGGGCGCGTGCAGCTTTGCCGAGCGGGGAGAGGTCGAACCGGTCATGGTCTTCCTTTTCTTGGTGGTTGCCTATAGCCTACCATCAGTGGTAGCCTATAGGCAACCGTCGATTTAGAGGAAGTCCTTGTGATCCACACCGCTGCAACCGATTTGCCGTTACCAGGCATCGCCCTCACTCCCGATGCGCCGAAAGTGGTTTTGAGCTACGGGATGGGGTTGGACTCGACGTGTCTCCTGCTGCGCTGGCTTGAAGAACCGTCATCGCGTGACTTCGATTTGACCGAGCTGGTGCTCGTCACCGCGTTCACCGGCGATGAGTTCGAATCCACCCGCGACGTCGTCGAGCGCCACATCCTGCCGCGCCTGCGCGATAACGGCATCCGGTTCGTGCAGTGCGCACGTTCTCAACGACTAACCACGGCCCGAGGCGACGGCGTCGTGGTCCTGGACGACTCGACCAGGCCGGAAAGACTTCACTTTCGCGGCCGCTACCGGCTCAGCGATGAAATGCTGTCCCAGGGGACCATCCCGCAGCTCGGCGGGTTTCGTTCGTGTTCAGTGCATTCCAAAGCCAACGCACTCGAACCGGTCATCGCCGCGCTGACCCAGGGTCAGCCCTACCGGCATGCAATCGGATTCGAGGCAGGTGAGCGGGCACGGGCCGCCAAGGACACCCAGTACAACACCGCCCGTCGCACAGGCTGGTATCCGTTGGTGGAGTGGGGATTTGATCGAGCGAAGGCACAAGAATACGTCACAGCCGTGACCGGCTCGCTCTTTCCAAAGAGCGCGTGTTCGTACTGCTGCTTCGCGATGTCCAGCGCAACGGGCAGGGCCAATCAGCTCGAGCGCTACCGCAACGAGCCGCAGGCGGGCGCGCAGGCACTCTTGCTCGAAACGGTGGCGCGCTCGCTCAACCCGCGCCAGACTCTCATTGCCGGCAGCAGCGTGGCTGACCTCATCGCCGCGGCCGGTCTGGCTGAGGTTCAAACCAAGTTCGCGGCGCTCCTCGAGGAGTTGATCTTCGCGGTCTACGAGGTTCGGCGCGTGAAAACACAGATCGGGGAGGGCCGCAGGACCATGACCGCGCGCTCTGTTCGCACCGTCGCGCGTGGCACCCGTGCCGAGATGGACACGCGTCTGGCCGGGATGGCTGGCCGCTGCGAGGTCGGACCGGACGGAATCACCCGGCACATCGTGGCGAGCGCCGAGCGCTGCGAGCACCTGTTCGTCGTCGCCCCGGCCGTCGTCGAAGACAAACAACGACCCCAGTTCGAACGGATGTGGCAAGAGGCCAATAGTGACACCCTTTTCTGATCGAGCCGGCCTGCAGCGCGGCGACGCTAACGCGCTCGCACCCCACCGGCCCGAGTGCGCTGTAGGCTATGGGCCACCACGAGAGGGATGGCGAGTGCCAGAAATCGACGACAACGAAGTGCTGGCAACGGTTGGTGCCAACATTCGTCAGCGGCGCACCGAACTGGGTTTCAGCCAGCGGGATCTGGCCGCCGCGGCCGGCGTCGACCGCGCGTTTCTAGCTCGCGTCGAGCAGGGGCTACGCAACCCTTCCGTGGTGCTTCTGGCCAAAGTAGCCAAAGCGATGGAAACGACCGTCAGCGAGCTGACGCGCAACATCTGAACGGCAGCCCTTTGTGCGCGGTGATGGCCCGGCGGCTGGACACCCACCGCGAGTTGCCCGAGCAGGACCGCGCCCGCGAACAGGACTCCGGCTACGATCTCGGGCTGTGATCTTCCCGGTGGTGCTGGTGGTATGACACGTCTGCTGCGGGCCAGGCGATGTCGGGCGTTGGGGCACTGTACAAGTCGGACAGCAACGCTGCGGCGTGGTCGTGCTCGGGCAACTCGCCTTCGCCGGCGCCGGTGGAGATGATCGCGGTAATCGCATCCTGGACGCGCAGCATGTAGAGGCACTGCTCGGCTGTGGTGGTGCGGTGGGCGTGGGCGGCGCCAGCGTCGGCGGCCGCGGCGCGTGCCGCTTGTGGACTCGGGGCGACTCCGGCGTAGATGGCGACGCCGCCTGGGTGGGTGATGGTGGTGCTCCAGGAATAGGCCACATCGATTCCTCTCATGGGTGCGTTCTGTGGACAGTGTTGCCGAACGAGCCGCAGAGGCAACTAGGCCGCACCCTCCTTGTGGATAGGTGCGGCCCAGGGGGCTGGGTTGTGGATTATTGAGGCGGGCGGTAATCGTCGTGCGTGGGGTCGCTGCTGAACGTCACCCCGTCGGTAAAGACGTGAATTGCAGTCGAGTGAGCGCGACGGAGCAGGCCAACCGCGCTCCGGTAGCCGTCCTGGTCGAGGATTTGCCAGGTGCAGGGTCCGCAGTGAATGTCGATCCAGCGGATCATGCGGCGGCGGTCGCGGGCGAGTTCCTCGCGGGCCACGACAGCGTAGGTGGCGCGGCGGGTCCAGTCCAGCGCGATCGTCTGCTGGGCGAATGGTTCTAGCGCAGGCTCGGGCGGGGGAGGGATCTGGCGCATCAGCGAGGCCAGCAGGGGCTGGGCAGCGGCGAAGGCTTCGAGCACGCCCTGGGCGGCTTGGGTGGACCAGAAGGTCATGAGGATGCCGCCGAATGTCATCGTCATGCGCGCGGTCTCGGACCCGGCGTGGTAGACGGTGATGTCGCCGGTTTGGGCGCCTTGGATGCGCACCAGGCTGTGGGTGATGATCGCTGCCGGCGTGGGTTGCCCGGCTTCAGCGTTGCGGGGGTTGGGCATGGGACATTCCTTCCGTATGACTGGCAACTATAGTAGCCAGTCTAACAGGTTGGCCCCAAAGGTAGCAACTGTTAATTATGAGCATCGCAGGCCGTAATAGCGCCCTAATACATTGCTTCGCAGCGCTATTCGTCCGCCCGCGCACCGCGGCACGCCACCAGATAGCAAACACCTCCTTTTAGGAGGGCCGGGACGGTGGGCCGTCGCTGTGTGTCAACGAGTGCCCACCGTGCCTTACGCTCAGTTCTCGTTGTCAACGTCTTCGCCATCGCGGGCTGGGTCCGCAGTGATGGTGTCGTAGAGGGTGTCGGCGGTCATCTGGCCGGTCAGGACCTTCTCGATGCTGCTGAGTTCGTAGCCGTTGTCCTCCAAAAAGGTAAGGAGGACCTTGCTGTAGTTTCCGAACGTGAATCGCCAAGCGTCCTTGGGTGTTTCGGCTTCTAGCGCGCCGATGACGAGGCCAAGTGTGACGACGGTGGCCCGAGGGTCGCCGGCGGCGGTGTTGACGGCATGGACCAGTGGCTGGCCGTCGCTCAAACCCAGGAGCTGGCGCGCTGTGGCCGATGCGCGGCTGCCCGCCAGCAGAGCCGGGTGCTGGCTCAGTTGCTCAGCGATGAACACCGCTGCACCTTTGGGAGGTGTCTTACGAGCCAGGAGGCGGTCTTTGATCCAGGACTGCCGAACCTCGATGGCTGCCTTTCCAAGCTTGTTGAGTGCGAGCACCTTCCGCTTCTCGCGACGTTCTACTTCGATGCGCTCATCGTTGGTCAGCGGGGCACCGTCGGCGCCGGCGGGTCGCGACTGCTGGTAATAGGCGGTGCGCGTCATCAGACCCGCCCGGTCGACCTCAAGGCAATAGAACTCCGGTTCAAAGCCGGTCTCTTCGGCGATGAGTTTGGGGTGTAGGTAGCCGTCCTCGGGCACGGCGTCGACATCGGCTTCGTCGATATCCCAGTCCACGTCTTGCTCGTCGACTTCCTCACCGGTCGCGATGTTGCGGAAGATCGCGGTCTCCTCAAGCCAGACGGCCCACAGTTCCGGGCGCTGCTCACAGAGGCTGACGTCGGCCGTCTCGCCGCTGGTATCGCAAAGCCTAATTCGGCTGTTGGCGGCGAGATCAGACGACCAGTCCGGCCGCTCGTCGAGAACGTCGAAACCCTTCTCCCGCAGCGTGTGGGCTGCGGCCTCCCAGGCTGCGGCAGTGAGCGCCTTTTGACGGAGCTCACTGACACGGTGGTCGAAATCGCCGGATGACGTCGCGGCGCAGAGATACTCGGCGGCTTCGGGGTCGCTGTCGAACTCGGCCAGCCGTGCGGCCTGCTCGATGGTGAGCTGGTTGGCGCCCAGGGCCTCCATCGCAGATTCGGACTGGACGGCGACGGCGGCGGCGGCGACCATGGCCTTAGGGATGGTCAGCGATTTGGCGACTTTGGTCGCCGAGACGCCCTCCATCAGCAATTGCTGAATCCCTTTGGCGCGCTGGGCTTCGGTGAGCGAGAGGCGGCGGTCGTTGGTGACGATCTGCTCGGTGATGCGGGCGACCGTACGGGCCTGGTCAGTGGTGGCCGTCTCGGCGACCACATAGACCGGGATGGTCGCCAGGCCTGCTTCACGGGCGGCCAGGGTACGCCGTTGCCCCTCGCGCACGATGATTGTGCCATCGTCGGTGCGCACGGCTAAGACGGGAACGAGAACGCCGTACTGGCTGATGTTCTCGACGAAGTCGGTGAATTCCCGGCCCGCGGTGGCGTTGTCGCGGACGTTGGCCTCCAGCTGCAAGGTGGCGGGATCGAGATGTTCGAGCACTCCGCTGCGCGGCGTGGCGTCGGGGTGAATGGTCACGGTGTATTCCTCTCTAGGGCGGCAACTATAGTTGCCATCTTAGGGAAGTGGAGGCCGGCTGGAGCGGGCGAGCGCGATTTAAGGCAGTCTCTGTGGATACCGGGATCGGCTGTGGATAAAAGCTTTTCGCTCGTTTTGCACGGCGACGTCGCGCAGCTGAGGTTGCGGGGCTCAGAGGTTGGTTATAGTCGGGATGTGACCAAGACGAGCGCACGGATGGTCGCGCTCGGCGCCGCCATCACCCGGCTGAGAGAAGCCTCTGGCGAAAGTAAAAGCGCAACAGCTGCGGCCATCGGGATGACGCGGTTCTTTTTGCGCGGAGTCGAGGCGGGGGAACGCAATATCTCCGTGGCGCGGCTGTTCGACATCGCCGACCATTTCGGCGTGCCGCCAGCAGCCCTATTCAGCGACATCACTTGACCGCCAGGAAGGCGAGCAGCACGCGGCGGGGACGCTACACGCGGCGATTGAAGTTCGAATGCAGCAGCGAGTCGTGGTCGGGTTCTGTTGCAATCAAAACGAACTCAATGTCGACAAGTTCGGTGTCGGATGCCTCTGCGCCAGCGCTGATGGCCCGCAAGCGGGAAGGTGAGAAATGCACCCCGGCCTGTGCGAACTGACGGCTCATGCGGCGGGCCTGCCTGGGGGTAAGGGCAAGCGAACCTTCCAACCGTTCGATCCGCGAAAGGCTATGGCCGCCGTCGCGGCGTTCGGCGAAAATGCCAGTCACAGTTGCGCCGGCCAGCGAGATGACGAAGACCGCGCTGATCGACCAAACCACCGAAGGATCGACCTGCTTATTCGCAAGGTTGATCGAGTACACGACGCCGCCAGCGACCCACGACAGAGCCGTCGATGCCGTCAAGACCCAGAAGGCGCGGTTGAGCCGGTTCGCTGGTGGTAACTGCATGATCCTGATTCTGCTACCGCACGGTGGCAGATCTCTATCACCGCTGCCGAAATAGCCATCCCGCGAGCTGTTTTCACGCTAGCTGGACGATGCCCGCCATAACGTCACTGTGACGCTTTGCGCGCTAGCGGCCCCGATGTGTGGCGGGCCGCGGAGTTCGATCAGCGGAGTAACCAGCCCTCAGCGTGCGTTAGGGCGTAGTGGCAAGCAGCCTTGCTTTCGGTCCTCGAGAGCGGGGGTTCCATCGCGCCGTCGATCAGACCTACCACGGCGTCGGCGCTGAGGGTTCGGCCCAACTTCGCGCTCACGATGGCGTGCAGATTCCCGACGTATCCCATAAAGCGTTGTTTGTCGGTTTGCCAGGCCCACGCGAAAAGATGACCAAGGGGTTCGCCGGCCTGCCCGTGAACTTGGTCGTCCTGGAACGTGTTTGCGATGCTTTCACCGTGGCTGATGAGCATCGCCGCGACGAGATTCCTTAGAAGGTATTCGTCTTCGAAGATCAAAGCTGTGGGCGGGACGAGGTGTGCAACGATGTCGGACCCTTTGACGATGTGGGTGGACCGGCCTTGCTGGGCATCAGCGACTAAGGCATGCAGCTTGGGTTTGGCCTCGGTGACGGTGAACAGGCGATCGGTGTTGACAAAAACCACGCGCCCACTATACCAGCCTCGGTCCGTTTTAGTAGACCTATTTTCCGGTCTGGGATTCCATACCGATAAGCCACGTTATGACAACTAGCCGCGAGATGGGCTGCCCCACAGGCTAATTGGTAGCCGATAATCTGGGTGTCCTGTCTCGTTACATCTGGCGGTTTTCGCAATCAACCTGACGGTCGCCGGATTGCGGTTCGCGTCTCACTCAAGATGACGGCGGACCCGGTGAACCGACCCCCGAGGAATGAATCGTCAGTCCGGCTCGAAGTGCGAACGGAAGCCTTCGAGCCAATCCGCCCGCGCTGGGCCGCTGAGGTTAGCCGGCACCCACACCTCGGCATCATCGGGGCTCTCAGCGTCACCGTTGGCGACTCGTTCATGGGCGGCGAGGTATCCAGCGGTGTGCATGTGGCCGGGCTGTGAAAAGACGGCTTGCATCTCGGCCAAATTGGTCTTGAAGTCCTGGTAAGCCGCGCGGCGTTCGTCGTCGGTGGCGTAGTCGTCGCCGTATCGGTCTAGCCATGCTGCCCAGTGCTCGGCGGAACCGGGCTGCGGCGGTGTGGCGGCCGGTGGCGGGTTCGTGTTCATTGGTAGTCAGGGGCGCGGTGCCCGCATAGCGGTCCCGTTTCCCCATCCCCCTTTCAATCCGTGCGTGCGGTTTTCCCGCACACGGCTTTCCGATGATCTTCTTGGCATGGTTACGCTGCCTTCGGGTAGCGGATGGTGCCGCGCAAACGGTGCAGGCCGTGCCCGTGAAACCACTGTTCGGTCCACTGATCGGCTTGTCCGGCACGCAGGTTGCGGCCCCGCTTCTTCACCATGAGGCGAAACAGGCGCCACACCACGTACCGGTCGATCTGGCGGAACTTCGTGGCGGCGTTGCCGGTACGAAAGTAGTTACCCCAACCGCGCAAGATCGGATTCAATGCCGCGATCACGTCACGGATATCGATCCCGACCCGGTTGCGGCCGGTGCGCTCGCGCACCTTGGCCCGCAGCCGGGCCATGGCCGTTTGGCTGGGCCAGCGGTGCAGGTAATAGCGGACGATGCCGCGTTGTTCCCACAACCGCCCCGACATGCGGGCCCGGAAATGACAGCCCAGAAAATCCAGGCCCTCTTGACCGTCCCGCAGGTCGACCACCTTCGTCTTTTCCGGATGCAGCCGCAACCCCAACAACGACAGGATGTCTCCCACCGCCGCCAGGGCGTGCTCGGCTTGAGCCGCACTGCGGCACAACACCACACCGTCATCGGCGTAGCGCACCAAATCACCCACCCCGCGGGCAGACAACTCGGTGTCGAGCACGTGCAGATAGATGTTGGCCAGCAGCGGGGAAATGACCCCGCCCTGCGGGGTGCCCGCGACCGTCCGCGTCACCACGCCGTCAACCATCACCCCTGCCTGCAGCCACTGACGCAGCAGTTTGAGCACCCGCCGATCGGAAACCCGCCTACCCACCTCGGTGAGTAGCCGGTCGTGGTCGATCTCGCCGAAGAAATCGGCGATATCAAACTCCACCACAAACGTGTGACCCGCGATGAACCCGGTACGCAACCGCTCCATCGCCTGTGTCGCCGACCGCTTCGGCCGAAACCCATACGAGCACGACAGAAAATCCGCCTCGAAAATCGGTTCCAGCACGATCTTGGCCGCCGCCTGGGCCACCCGATCCCGCACCGTGGGAATCCCCAACGGCCGCTTACCACCTCGTGGTTTCGGGATCTCCACGCGCCGCGCCGGCGCGGGACGATACCGACCCGATTGAAGGTCATGACGCAACTCACGCAACATGCGGTCCACGCCGTAGTCCTCCACCGCGACCAAGGTGATCCGATCCACCCCGGCCGCACCCCTATTCGCCCGTACTCGTTCCCACGCCTCCACCAGGACGTCACCCCGGTGGATACGGTCATATAGGGCGTGGAAACGCCGACCCTCAGACTGCTTGGCCGCAGCCCATAGCGCACGTTGCAGTTCTCGCACTTTCACCGGCGACACCGCAAGCGGCGCCTCGTCGGCTACAGCAGACCGTGGCCTGCCGGGGGAATTGGACCGGGCAGACCCGGTCATGCCCTCACGCTTACCCGCTTGGTGCGCGTGATCAAAGTTGGGGCCCTTTCCTCCCGGCGCGTTGTGCTGCACGCCGATCAGCGGTACTACGACCCCATCGGACTCCCGCTGCCCTCCAAGAGTTGTGGAGTAGGCCCCAGGCGCGAAACCACTTGTGGTGGCTCGTTTCCTGCAACCCCTCCCCAAACCGGACATGAAGTTCTCCTTCATCCGGCTTTCCCCCGGGCAGTCGACCGCTCGCATTCCACGGTGCCAGCGCGTTGGCGAACGGTCCAAGCGACATGGTTTCGGCATGGACCTGGCCACCAAAGGTGGACGGGTGAATGGCATAAAGCAAGCCCGCAGCCCTTCCGATCGTGTCGCACACCCGGCTACAGGCCCTTTGCTCCGGCGGGTTCTGTTGTTCCGCCGTTCATCACTACTATGACCTGCTCCGACTTCCGCTCGGCGCTCCGCCACTTCACAGTCCAGCTGCTTATAGGCCTCGCCTTTACCGGCAATCACGCTGTGGCGCAACGCAACCACCCCATCAGGGCTACTCCGGTGCCGAGACGGATCTCTCCTGTTCCGCGATGCACTGTGCAACCATTCCGCCCTCCATATCCCGGTGGGTACATAGGCGCTGCGCATTCCAAGTTCTTCACGCCGTCCATGGCCTTCGCCAAGGTGAAAAGGGCTCGGCTCCCACACTGTGGCCGTATCGAGACTGCAAGGTTCCTCATCGTACGGACTGGTTGCTTGCTCGCCGCCCAAAGCGGCTTTGTCATGGCGCTTCAACGAAAGGGTCTCCCCTCCCGCTGGCCACCAGCTACCGGGCTGCTTGGCCATTACCCGGACCGGACTCGCACCGGCAAGCGCATCGCAGCTTGGCAGGACACACTTCACCATCGGCTTATACCCCTGGTCTTTGCCCGACGAGGCGGGGCAGACGGGTCTCTCCAGTTCCGAACCAGACTGTGTGCGCGTGCAATCTCCCATACCCCGGAGAGACCCGCCAGGCTGACCCCGGACCAGGGCCTAGCAGACATGGCCTTCGCCGTGACATGAGCGGCTCGGCTCTCCCACCGTACGTTTAACGAGGCTGCAGAGTTCGCAATGGTGCTACAGCCCACGCACTTGCTCCCTCCGAAGAGGCTCTCGACACCCCGCTCAGCCCGCCACCTCTCGACGACGAACCGGGGCCTGCTACCCGGCGTTCCGGTACCTACCGGGACGGGACTTCCACCCGCTAGCCTGATCCAGCTTTCTGGACGCACCATGATTCCAACGGTAGGGCTACCTCCCGACATTTGGAGGGGTCGTTAGAAGAGGACGCGCCGCGTGTCTCACTATCTAATGAAGCGGTTTCGCTACGGGCCCGTGTGAAACCGATCCGCCCACTAGGACGAGACTCGCAACCTTCATTGCGCGCCATCCAAGCTGGCGGTCCCCAAGACGTGACCGCCAAGTCTACTGAGGACGGACACTGGGAATATTACCGCTTCACCAGAGTCGGACACCCGTGTCACGGTCCTCGCTGTTCGCGACTACACCGCGGCGGCGTCGACGAGCCCGTCAAGGCCATGAAAGTCGTCGAGGTTACGGGGTAAAGGCGCCGGGTGGGCCAGGCGGCCGGCGTTGCGCCAGGCATCCGCACCGCTCCCCCGCCGGGGGACTGATGGTGGGCGTGTCCTCCTAGAACACGCGTGTTTTTAAGTGATGGGCATCGGTGGGGTTGTGTCACCGGGAGACCTCGACGACCTCACCCGTGATCGCCCAGCGCGGACCGACCGGTTCGGCGAGCAACTCGCCGATCGGGGTGTCTCAGGCGACCTCCGTTCCGGGTGATTCGTCGGGTTGGGCGGGTGTGATATCGACGGGTCGTTCGAGTAACTTGCCTTTATGGAGCACGGCGCCGGCACGGACCGGGGGGACCAGGTGTGAGGCGTTGACGGCGCGCCAGCGGGCTTGTGCGGCATCGGGGGACACTTTTCGGTGCGGTCAAGATGCTCGCATGGTTCGGTACATCGCCGGCGTTAGATTGGCGCTGGCGCGTATCTCGATCTGGCCCGGGCGCGTGCGTTGCTCATATGCGGTGATCACCAGGCCGACACCGCCTGCGGCAGGTGCCAACACTCCTTGCATGTGCAGAAACCAAGCCGCATGTCCGACGGCCTGGCACGCCGCCCAGTCATCTCCGAAGATATCGTCGATCTCAAGCCCGACAGCGTCCTGAGCTGCGGGTGTACGAAGGTCGAGGACAGCCAAGTCGGCCACGCCGATGGTGTGTAGTCGATACGCCGCTTCGAGCATCTTCTCTGCTGTGGTCGATGCCGCGTCGGCGGCACGCTCGACTTCGACCATGCACGCCCGCGCGGAATCAGCCAGGTAGATGGCCGGGAATAGCAGAGGCGGATTCCATCTGCCTCCGAATCTGCGTGCTCCCTCACCCGATAGAGGGTCCCTGTGAGCGGCGGTGTAACGGAAGCATTCTCCGGACCATGCGGTCGTACCGCGAGCGTCGACGCGCTGAACTAGCCCCTCGTCGAGGGCTTGGCTCACACGAATACCCCTTCAGCCATGGCGTCTATGAGGGCTAAGACACGCTGATATTCACCATCCCGCACAAGGTCGGCTGGCTTACGGTGCTTCAGTAGTCGATTCGGCGCGAACATCCACACATTCGCTTGGTCGCGCGGAAGTACTTCGGCGAGCGCGTCGGCAACGTAGGCCAGCTCGATCAGGCGCTGCTTGTTGAGCCGTTGCGGAACCACCTGACCTGCAGTCCACCGCGCCACGGAGCGCGGCGACGCATCAACGATCTCCCCGACCTCTTCATATGTCAGCCCCAGACGGTCGATGGCGCCGGAGACCGTCGCGGCGAGCGCATTCACAGCCATGGGCCTGTCTTCCTTTTGTCATCCATTATGTCATGTAGTATGACATGGAACTAGCCCTCAACGCGAGAGGAACTCAACGACGATGGGCATCCAGTTTCGTCTCGGACCAGGCGACCACAAGCCGGTCGAAGACTTCCTTTCGCGCGAACACGCTGGTACTGCGGCGATCACACTCGACACCAAAGCGGCCCGACATCAGCGCGATGCCGCGGCCGCGGCGGCAGATGGCGGCCTCCACGTTTACTGGGAGACGGGTTGCGAGCGGCTCACGGTCGCTGGCTACGGACTCGACAAGTACCCGCTGTGGGCCGGAGAGCCGTACAGCACCGATGCACTGTCCACCGATGCACGGTCGCGCCAGAGCCTCGTCGAGAAGACTCTCGCCTCTCACCCTTCTGTCGTCACGCATATCACCGCCCCGCACTTTTACGTGACCGACGACCGGACTGCCCACCTCAATATCGACCTCGCCGAACGCACCCGGTTGTCGAGCACGAAGGCCACCCGCGCCGTCGTCACGATTCCGACAACGGTGGTTGGTCACCTCTCGATGAATCTGGCTGCCGAATATGCCGGCGCCGGTATCCGCGCCATCGAGGTCCGCCTCTCCCCCTTTGGCGGCGACGATGAAGGTATCCGGAAGATCCGCAAGGCTTTTAGCTTCCTTGACGAGTTTCGTGAGCGCGGTATCGACGTCACTCTCGGCCTGTCTGGGAACATCGGCCAAGCCGCACTGGCCCTAGGCCACGCAGATGCCTACTCTGTGGGCGTCGGCCTGCTCGAAAAGGTCAACCATGCACAGACGATTGCCCGCTACCGTCGGGAACCCGACCCAGAGAAGGCCCAAAGCGGGGGCGCCACAGCCGGCATCTACTTACCACGGCTGGGGGCCACCGTTCCCGCCAAAGCGGCGCGAGAACTGTTGAGTAACACCGATATCCGGACTCGTATCGGATGCCGTATCGGGTCATGCCGCAATAGCGTGACCGGACCCCTGGACGACCGCCGAGTCCACTACCTTCACGCACGCGCCCACGAAGTCGCAGCGATGCTCGCCAGACCTGCGCCGTGGCGCGGCGCGATGGAAGTGGACCGCCTCACCGAAGCTATCCAACTCCGCGAGCGGGTCAACCAGCACTATCTCACCGATTCCGTCCACGAGCTAAAGACCCGAACACTGCGCAGCCTCATCGATGAGATCCGTCAGCAGCAAAAGAAAGCCTCCTAAAGAATCCCGGCCAAATCACGGCATCCCGCTGGGCCCTTGATCCGGAACCGCACGCTTGGAATCACCGATTCATCGCTTGTCGGTGTGCCTGGCCCATAGTGGCAGGGCCGGGGCGCTGACCGACTCTGCCAAAAAGTTTGAGTCAGTGGACGACTATCAAATCGAACGTATGATCGGATCTCATGAGTGGGAGTAGCCGCTGGCTTCGACTATTGGGGCTGTGACGCCGTGGCGTCAGGGCGGCGGCGGGACGAGTTTCCGAATCACTTCGTCGGCGACCTGGTACGCACGGAGCGCGGCTGGGTGGTGGTCCCGCCGACGTGTTGTCCTGATTCTCATCCGATCAGCGACTCAGGCTGGTCAGTGTCGGCGGTTTGGTGCTCGTGCAACGGCCGGCATCTTCAGTGGCGGTGTTGGAACTGAGCGGAATTGCGCTATGCCACTGGCGATTTCGCTCGCGGTTTTCTGAAGTACGTTCTAGGCCCCTGCCGGTCGAATGCTTTGACCTCAACGTTGAAGCAGAGGACGTTCCTCGAATGCACCACGGTTTCGTTAGGCCAGGGCGGCATCGAACCGGCTGCGGAGGTCGGTGAGGCGGTCAAGGGGTTCGTTGGCAAAGACTAGACGCAGGTACCGGTGTCCGCTCGGGCCCCATCCGTTCATGGGGGTGGCCGCGACGAGTCCTCGTTCAAACAGGCGCGCTGAGGCCTCTTCGGGCGTGAGGCCAACCGCGGTGGTGTCGATCAGCAGCGACCAGCCACCCTGTGGTCGGACGACCGGATAGTTGGCCAGCTCGTCGATGATGAGTTCGCATCGTTTCCGCCAGGTGTCGGTGGCGGCAGCGACGTCATTGTCGGCGTCTGGACCGGAGAGGGCGGCAGCGACAGCTCGTTGGGCGATCCCGACCTGGCAGACAACGTTGGTCAGTCCCACGAGGGCGATGTCGGCCATGATCGATCTGGGACCGACAATCCAGCCGACCCGCCATCCGATCATCCGTAGTTCTTTGGACGCTGACCCGATCGTGATAGTGCGGTCCGCCAAACCGGGGTGGCTTGCTGGGTGCAGCGGCGGCTGATCGTCGAAGCGGAGTCGTTCCATCGCCGCGTCATAGATCACCCAGGCCCCGTGCTGGGTGACCGGCTCGGCGATCGCGGCGAGGTGTTCCGTGTACAGGAGTTCACCGGTAGGCATAGCGGGACCCATCAGCAGCACGGCGGCGGTGTGCGGTCCGATCGCGGCGGCGAGCTCGGCGGGGTCTGTGCGCCACCCGTTCGGGGTTGGGCGGGCAGCGACGTGTCGCGGTATGCCGCCGGCGAGGCGGATGCGGTTGATCAGTCCTGCGTAGGCCGGGTCGGCGACGACGACTTCCTGTCCTGGCTCGACAGTGGCCAGAAGTGCGTTCAGGACACCGTTGGTCCCGCCCGCGACCCCGACACACTCGTGGGTTGGATCGTAGGAGATGCCGCTGATGCGCGATACGTGCGCAGCAGCAGCCCGCCGGAGCTCGTGATGGCCCTCAAAAGGCAGGTAACTGTTTGCGGCGTCGTCATTCAGCGCGCGACGAGTCAGTTCGATCGCGACAGTCGGTGGAGTCAGGTCGGTGTCTAGGTTTTCCAACCGCAGCATCTCGGGGTCGTTGAGCGCATCGGCACGATCGCCAACGTCGTTGACCCCAATACCGGAGATGTGTTGCAGTCGTGAAACACTCATCCCCTGCCACCTCAGCCTAAGTCCGTGTAACCAACGTAGTGACACACCCTAGGAGCCGACGGAATTCAGCACGACCTCGGAGCAGACTCGCCTCATTTCCTCCAATGTCACTGGACCAGCGGTGCCCCACGGCTCGAACGAATCGCCATGTGAGCCCATGATCGCTGCTCACTCGTCAGCCCAGCTATAACCCGTCCCCTTTGGTTGAGCGCAACGCGGGCCCTCGGTGTCGGCGCTGGTCGGCGCGCTCCACCTACGGCCAACCCGGCTCAATCGCACGAACATTCGAACGTGTGGATACACGCCATGCTTCACCAGGAATAGCGCACGTTAGGAATACGTGCACTCCGCCAGTATGTGGGAAGTCGATCTTCGCTCCCCAACCGGGCGCCGACTGCCGCATCCGTGACCGGGGTCCGGTGTCGATGTTCGAGGAGGACCAGCGCCGCGCAGGCCGCAAGGCCGGTGCTGCCGAGAATCGCTGACTGCGTGCCGGGATCGGGTGCCCCGGGGCTACTGGGGAGCCGTCGCCACCAGCGACACCGCATCCCGCTACCGCGGCACCCGTACATACGGCTGGGGACCGATCCGCGGCATCCCTGACTAATCACGTAGAGGGTCTCGACCGCGCCTGCTGCCGCAGTTGGACAGATGCATTTCATGCGGTGTTGGCCCTCGCATCCGCAATTCCATCGTGGGACGCATTCCGACACAACCTGTTTCAACCTACAAGATAAACGCGGGGCTCTCCCCCGCCAGGTGGACCTAATCGACGCTGTGGCCTTGCGCGTCTCATTTGCGGGACGTGCCGGACCACATGGCGTAGCGGGCGATGGGCCAGTTGAGCCGCTCGATTGCGGTCTCGATTGCGGGCTGTTGAAAGGCGGCGAGATCGAAAGCGCGAACGTGTGATGGGTATCCGCCAAGCACGGTCGGGTCGAGCTGGTAGGGATCGGGTCGTTTGCCGCCGGTGAGTTCGGGTGAGATGCGTCCTCGGCGGCGGCCGTCTACCGGGTCGTGAACGTCGATGAGGCCGAATTCGGCGAGCTGGTGGATGCTTTCGTACGCCTCGTCGGACAGGCCCAAGTGATCCTCGCGTAGCGACTTGGCGAGGTACATCAGGCGTGCCTGCTGCCCGTCCGAGTTTCGGGGCAATTTGCGGTCAGCGCAGTGGCAGATGGCCAGGAAGGTGGCCAGCTCTGACGGAGTGAGGATCATCGGCCAGCCGGCGGTGAAGAATTCAATGGGCAGGCAGAGATGCTGTGGGACGTCAGGGTCGCCGACCGGGACGGTGTAGGCGTGGCCGGATCCGTCCTCGCAGTTGAGCCTGTAGTTGGCGTAGCGCTGGCCGCTGTCCCCCAGCTCGACCAGTTCGGCCCTTTCCAGGGCGTCCAAGGCGCGGGCGAAGGCGCGGCGTTGGTTGCGGCGGTCCTTACTGGGTAGTCCGATCAGCGAGGCCTCAGCGAAGGCGTCGTCGAGGTTGTAGACGGCTTTCCGGCGCTGGGGCCTCGCAGCGGCAGCATGGCCGGCGGCGGCGCGAAAGACCTCGGTCTGCCGGACGTACAGCAGCGTGAGGTATAGCGCGATCGCGTATTGATTCTTGCGGCGCAGCACTCGGGTCAGCGGCGGCGGTGTGGGTTTGAGGTGTTCGACGGCGTCGAGGCAGTAAGCCGGCGGCAGGTGCTCGCGGTAGATGAACGGGCTGCGAATGATCATGTAGTCGAGGTCGGGGTGTGCCATGTCGCTAAGGCGCTCGGTGGCGCGGCCGATGGCTTTTTTGATGACCGGGTCACAAAGGCGGTCAAGGCGGCGTTGCCTGGCGTCGTAGAGGTTCTTCTCGGCCTGCTTGATGTAAGCCGCTTCGCGCGAGGGCGGCTGGCTCGCGGCAATGACGGCCTCAAAGCCGACGCCCCAGGTGGGCTTTCCGCTGTCGGTGGAGGTGGTCACGCAAACAAATCGTACCGAGTTGCCGGGTCCCGAGTTAGCGGGTGAAACGTCAAGGTTATATATAACTGTCACTTATCCCGCCATCACGGGTCGTTAAGACCCGCTAACACAGTCCCTTCGCGGAGGTGAGATCCGGTCTAGATTCCGGGAACGTGCAGGTCAACACCTCTAACGGAAGGGACCTCCGCCAGGATGACCGAGTACCAAAACACCACTCCCCAACCGGGGCCCGGATGGCGCGGCAGCGCAGGCGCGATCGCACGGACTATGACGGCCATCGCCGCCGGGGCGGCCGTCAGCTACACCACGCGCAACCCCGGCCTGGCAATCACCAGCGCCGCGGCCGCGTTGAGCCTGATGCGCGAGATGTTCCCTCCCCCGCCATCGCAGGAGTAGAGACCGTTTGCGTACGCAAAGCCGCTGACGGTCGCCGCGACGCCGCCCCATCCGCGAACCACGGCCGGTGGTGTTGTGTGCTGGCGCTCCACATGCTGGCGACCCGTTGTCCCATAACCACCGGCTAGCGCCCGGATTGCGGGTAGGTGCCCGGGTCCGGGTTGTGGTACGGCGAGTGCGGTTCGGGTATCAGGTCGCCGTGCCAGAGGTAAATCCCTGATCCCGGTAGGAACTCCTCCCACCCGTACGGCGGTTGCGCGTTCGATCCCGGGGCATAGAACTTCGCGCCGGGGAAATCTGATTTCGGAACCCACACTCCGGTGTTGGGGCCGAGTTCGATGTAAGGGTCGGGGTTGCCGTGTTCGTCAGACTTTGTAGACGGGCCCAGGGCTCCGGGTTCCATCACTTGGACGTGCGGCAGTTCGTCTTTGCGTACGAAATTCCCTGACTGCGAGCCGATTTCGAGCCATCCGGGCTCACCCCATGGGTTGGCGGGCCCGAGGCCGCCGGGTCCGGCGATAACAGGCATGTGGCGTTTGTCGCCTGGCTTCCACTTGTGGTCGTCGGGGACGCCGGGCGGGGTCTGCTTGACTCCCCCGCTGTTGGTGACGTAGTCGGCGGTTTGGATTGTGTCGGCGATGTCGGTGTCGCATTGGGTGTAGTTCTGCAGGAGCCCTTTGGCCTGGGTCAGTTGGCCGTGCAGGTATTCCGCCAGGGCTTGTTGGCCGCCGGCGGTGTGGGTGCCTGGTGCCAATTGCTGCACGCCGCTGCGGGTTTGAGCGATGAGCCGATCCATGTCTTTGCCGCCCTGGGTGGCCGCCTGGCGCGCGTCGTCAACGGCGGGACCGAAGCGCTGATCCGCATCCACCGTCGATTTCAGCGCCCGGACCTGCTCACCGCTGGACTCGAGGTAAGCCGACTCGCTGCCACCCTGCCAACCCGCCGACGCGGCCTGACGGGCCTGGGTGACGGTGTCGCGGCCATCGATAAGCTGCTGGGCGGACGGCAACGACTCACCTGACGGCGAGGATCCAAACAGCCGCCGAGCCGCGCTGAGCGCCCGCCCAGCCTCACTGACCAAACCATCAAGCGCCATGATTCTCAGTATTGCCGATGTCACAATTCAACGACCAGTCACCGCAACGTCGATATAGGGTGAGCGTGGCCATGGTTAGACGACGTCGAGGCTGATTCGCAGGGCGTTGTCGGTGTGGCGCGTGGTGGGGCTGCGGTCCAGCTCGCCGGCGAGCGCGCGGGCTTGCTTGAATGCCAGCCGGGCGGCGGACTTCAGCTCGGGTGTGCTGGTCGGGTCGAGCAGTACCTCGCGAGCACGTCTCTGAGCGGCCGCTCCCCTGGCTCGTCGATCGGGGCTGTCGGGCAATGCCTGGGCGGCGCGGATGTCGTCCTGGGTCTGCGCCAAGGGTGTCTCTTCGGGCATGCCGCACGGTAACGCCGAAGCCCGGCTTCTCGCGCCCATCGCGCGCCAGATTCCTCCAAAGTCGACGCGGGCCGCGGACAAGGGCGTGTGCGGTTGTCCTGGGCACTCGTCGAGGTAACCCGTGCTTATAGGTCGTGGCCGGGACCGTCGATGTCGCGGCCGTTCTGCTGGTTTTCCAGGGCGAGGCGTTCGCGGGCCCGCACGGTTTTGCGCAGGGCGTCGGCTGTGGGGTAGCCGAGTTCTTCGAGCAGCGCTGAGGTGGGGTTGCGCAGCAGGCTCCAGCCGGGTTTGCGGCCCCGCGCTTTGAGGCGTTGATCGGCTTGGGCGGCTTTGGCTTTCGCTTCGGGGCTTTCGGCAGCCATTCGGAGTTCGAGGGTAAGCGCTTTGAGTTCGGTGTCTTTGGCGGCTAGCTCGTCGGCGTGCTCGAATGGGGCGGGCGGGTTGGCCAGGAAGTCGTCGAGTTCGGCTTGGTCGCGGTCGCGTTCGCGTTGCAGGCGGGCGTGGTGTTCGGGTAGCCCGTTGTAGAGGTTTTCCACGCGGCGCAGCAGGCCGAGTTGTTTGGGGCCGTTGACGTCCGCTCCCATTCCGGAGCCGGTGGACAGCAGTTCGAGGCCGTCGATGTCGGCGGTGCGGGAAGGGACGGCCAGGCGCAGTAGCAGTTGGTCGTGGGTGAGGTCGCGTGCGGCGAGGATCTCGACGCCGTGGATGGTGGCGCCGATCGGCTCGTATCGGCTTGCGCCGCGGTTCCTTCCGGCGGCGTAGGCGCTTCGGCAGGCTTGGGCGAGGGCTTGGGCGGCGGGCACCCGTTGGGTGTAGGTGGTGTCACCGATGGTCAGTCTGGGTGGGTTGTCGCTGGCGGCGTGGGTGGCGGCGATTGCGGCGATGGGCGCGAGTTCGTCGATGTCACGCTGTTTGTTGGGGATGGCGCGCTCGAGAACGCGGACCTGCCAGTCGCGGTTGCGCACCGATTGGGTGTGGGCGCGGTTGAGGGCGCTGAGGCGTTTGACGGTGTCGTCGAGTTCGACTTGGCGCAGATAACGGGGATCGCCGGTGGCGATGGCTTTGGTTTCTGCGGCGGCGGCCCCGATGTCGCCGCCGGAAAGGTCCTCGATTTCGGTGTCGACGATTTCGTTGCGGTGCATCTGCTCGATGAACAGGGCTTTGGCTTGGACTTTTTGCCACATGACGGTGTCGTAGGAGCCTTCGGTGACGTAGTTGAAGATGTGGATGCCGTCGAGGTTCTGGTTGCCCTGGCGCAGGATGCGTCCCTCGCGTTGTTCGAGGTCGCAGGGCCGCCAGGGCACATCGACGTGGTGCAGTGCGGCGGCGCGGGCCTGGACGTTGACCCCGGTGCCCATTTTCTCGGTGCTGCCCATCAGCACCGAGACTTCTCCCCTATTACATTGGTCGAACAGCGATTTGAGTTCTTGAAGGTTTTTGGCGTCGTGGATGAACCGGATCGCGGTTTCGGGCATTCCGCGCTGGGTGAGTTCGTCTTTGATGGCTTGGTAGATGCTGAATTGGCCGGGGTTTTTCGACGGTGTGCCGCGGTCGCAGAACACGATCTGCAGCGCTCCGGTGCCGGCGGGTTCTCGGGTGTCGGGGTGGGTGTAGGCGCGGTCGGCGTACTGGTGGTGGACCCGCATGATCTGCTCGGCGACGGCGTCGGCGCGGCTACGCGGGGGTGCGGCGAGGTGGGCAAGGCGCGGGTCCAGTGACACGTTGCGGCCATCGGTGCTGATTTTGAGTTGGTTGTCGCGCTGGGGTTGTCGGGCGTCGAGGTTGTCCAGGCGCCAGCCGAGGTCGGTGATGAAGTCGACGACTTCGATGTCGGGTTGCAAGCTGATGATTTGCCGTTGGCCGGTGTGCAGGGTGGGCAGCGCTACCGGCACCTGGTCGCGGGTGACGACGTCGGTGTAGATCGACGACAGGGCCAGCAGCTCGGGCAGGTTGGTGAACTTGCCCACCCGGGTGACGGGGCGCAGTTTGGTTCCGGTGGCGTTGACTTCGATCGTGGTGGTGGTGGCGGTGAACGCCGCGCCCCAGTCGCCGAGGTCGGCGACACCGGCTTGGGCGAGCAGGTCGGGGCGCAGGTAGGTCTGCATGACCCACAGTTCGCCCAGGGAGTTGGCGATCGGTGTGCCGGTGGCGAAGGTGGCGACCCGTTCAATGACGCGGTGTGCCGGAATGCCTTTGGCGAGAGCTTCATCGCGTCGGCGCTGGCGCAGCACTTTGAGTTTGAGGGCGAGGTCTTCGGCGCGTTGAGCGGCGTTGGGGCAGGACAGTTCTTCGATGTTGCAGGTGCGGCCGAGGTTTTTGTAGGTGTGGGCTTCATCGATCATCAGGTAGTCACACCCTGATTCTTCGAACCGCAGGCCCGCGTCTTTGGTGGTGGCGGCCATCAGCTTTTCCAGCCGGGCTTTGGCGGCTTTGATCGCCAGCTCGATCCGCTTTTTGCTGCGGTCGGCCTCGGCGGTTTCCAGTTGCTGGCGCAAAGTGTCGAGTTGTTCTTCGATGTAGTCGACGCGGATGTCGGTGGAGACGTTGATCGCGGTGAACGCCGACTGCGGGATGACGACCAGATCCCAGTCGCTGGAGGCGGTTTGGGCGATGAAGCGGCGGCGGCCGTCAGCGGTGGTGGCCGACGAACCGAGGAGCACTTTGGCGGCGGGATACCACTGTTTGGCTTCGCGGCCGACTTGCTCGGTGATCGAGTTGGGCACCACCAGCCAGGGCTGGCGCACCAGGCCCAGGCGGCGCAGTTCCATTGCACCGGCGACCAGGCTGCCGGTCTTGCCGGCGCCGACGACGTGATCGAGCAGCACGGTGGGTTCAGCGATGATCCGCGCGACGGCGTTGCGTTGGTAAAAGTGCGGGCTGAAGTGATCCGACATGCCGGGGAACCGCATGTGGGCGCCGTCGTAGGCGGGGGCGCGCAGCGAGTTGAAGCGGCGGTTGTATTCGGCGACGAGGGTGTCGCGGCGGGTGTCGTCGGTCCACAGCCAGCGGGTGAATTCCTCGCTGATTTTGGTCATTTTGGCTTGCGCGGCGAAGGTGGCTTGGGGGTTGAGGTTGCCGTCGTCGTCGTTGACCAGGACGGCTTTGGAGTTGCAAGCGGCTTCCAGCAGCGCGATCGCGTCGCAGCCGCGCCGGTCGATCCCCCACTCGTCGGTCATCAGGCGGCTGTGCCGTTTGTAGTTGGGGACGTCGACCACCCAGCGTCCGGCGATGTGTTCGGCGGTCACTCCCGTTGTGCCGAAGGTGGTTTCGGCGAATGCGGCGATGACCGGTGCGGGGATCCAGGGTGCGCCGGGGCGGACTTTGATGTCTTCGGCTTCACGCTGGGCGGGCAGGACTTGTTGCAGGGCGTGGGCGTAGTCGCTGTAGATGGGGTTGGTGGCCGCAGCTTCCAGAGCGCGGGTGAGTTTGGTGCGGACGTTGCCTGACAGCGCGGTCACCGCGGGAACGAGTTCTTCGGGGTCATCCAGGCTGGGATAGACCAGACCTGCGATCAGGTCGCGGGCGTCGGCGGCGGCCACTTCCAGCAAGGCGGCGATGACGTCGATGTCGACGCGCTGGGCGCGGTCCAGACACATCGCCAGGGCTTCTTCGGGGGTGTCGGCGGTGCTGCGGTCGGGGCGCGCACTGAGCAGGTCGGTGGAAAAGATCGGCGCTTTGCGGGCTTGGCCGGTGTCGTCGTCAAAGATTTCCAGCGCGGCCACCAGCGCCCAGCCGGGGTCGTGGCGCATGCCGCCGTCGAGATGGCGGCGCTTCTTGTATGGTGCGGGCGCTTCCCAGGCGTCGGTGTCCCATTGGGCGGCTAGCTCGTCGGGGACGGGCCCGGTGTAGGGACGGCCGGGGGTGCCTTCGGTTGTGCGCCAGGAGGTTTCGGCGGCGGCGACACGTTGGTCGTGGCGTTCTTGGGTGACGTTGGGGTAGACCCAGGTGAAACGGTTTAGCGGTCCGTAGCGGCGCACGTAGTTGTCGTAAAGGGTGTTCAGATGCCCGCGTAGCTGGTCGCGTTCGGCGGGTGGGCGGCCGTCGCGTTGGGAGGTGACGAGGCTTTCGGCGACGTCGCGCAGGCCGATGAGTTCGCGGGTTTCGGCGAGCAGTGTTTTCGGGGTTTTGTGGGGTTGCCAGTCGTGGCCGGTCCAGTAGTCGATGCCGCGGGTGGTGGGGTTGTAGCGCAGGGTATACAGCGGGGTGTCGTCGCCGCGGTCGGCGGCGGTGATTAGGCCGGGGTCGAACAGGGCCGCCGAGACGTCGGTGAGGTCGGCGGTCGTGGCGGTCAAGCCGAGGCCGCGGTGGACCGCTGAGTCGATCATCGGCGCGAGCCGCGCGCTGATCTGGGCGGCCAGCTGCGGGCCGGTGGCCCCGGCGATCAGGAGTTGCTGGGAGCCGTGCAGGCCGTGGCCGAGCTGGGGGGTTCCGAGGACGTTGTGGGGGTTGGCGGCGAAGTAGGAGTTGATGGTGATCGCGGCGGCGTCCCCGCTGTCGGGGTCGACGACTTCGACGGGTTCGGTGGCGACCCAGTCGGGCAGTTCGTCGGGTGCCGGGGTTTTGGGGTCGCGTCGGCGCAGCACGAGCAGGTCGGTGACGACTTCGGTGCCGGCTACGCGGGCAAAGGCTTTGGAGGGCAACCTGATCGCGCCGATGAGGTCGGCTTTGGCGGCGATGTCGCGGCGGGCGGACTGTTTGACCGAGTCCAGGGTGTAGCGGCTGGTCAGCACGGCCACGTAGCCGCCGGGCGCGGTCAGGGCGAGGGCTTTGATGATGAAGTGGTTGTGGATGGAGTGCCGCGCCGGGTTGTGGGCCGGGTCGGTGACCGCGTAGCGGCCGAAGGGCACGTTGCCGATCGCGGCGGTGAAGCTGTTCTCGGGGACGCGGGTGGTTTCGAAGCCTTCGTGGCGGATCTGGGCTGAGGGGTAAAGCAGGGCGGCGATCGCGGCGGTGGTGGCGTCGGATTCGACGCCGACCATGACGGCATCGTGGGGTGCGTGGGAGATGAATGTTCCTGACCCGCAGCCAGGTTCGAGGACGCGGCCCCCGGTAAACCCGGCCCGCCCTAGTGCATCCCATACCGCGGCGGCGACCGCGGGGTCGGTGTAGTGGGCGTTGAGGATGGAGGCTTCGGCCTGACGGTATTCGTCGCGGCCGAGCATGGCGGCCAGCTTGGCGCGCTCGTCGGCGAAATCGGTGTTGCGGGTGTCGAACACCTGGGGCACTGCCCCCCACCCGGACCAGGCCGCCAGGACGCGCTGCTCGGCGAGGGTGGCGGAGCGCTGCGCGTCGCGCAGGGTTTCTAGCATCTCGAGTGCGGCGATGTTGGCGCGAACGCGGGCTTTGGCGCCGGACGGGACGAGGGTGTCGCGGCTGGCCGGGAAATCGGTGGCTGTGCCGAAACCCTCAGCCACGCCGGGTGTTTCGAGGACGGTGGCTTCGTCGGGGTGGGGGTCGTCGGGCGGGAGGTCCGCCGGCACGGGATCGGGTGTGGTGTCCGCCGCTGGGGATGGGCTGGTCGGTGCGGGTGGCGCGGCGGGAGGCAGCGGCGCCCCGCCTGGGTCGATGGTGCTTGGGTCGGTGGGCTGGTCGAGCTGATCGAACAGGGAGGGCTGGGCGGTTACCGTTCGGGTAGGCCGTCGCTGCGCAGGTCGGCGTAGATCATCTGCGCCAGCTCTGCGGTTAGCGGGTCGCCCGGGTGGCTCGGCGCCGGCAGGCCGTCCTCGGCCCGGGCCGACAGTAGATATCCGGCTTTGATCCGAAACACCGCCGAGAACGCCGGTTTCGGCCACAACGCCGCGATCAGGTCCTCGGTGTCGGGGCTGGGGTCGCTGCGATACGCCGGGTTCGTCCAGCGCTGATCCCAGGGCACCTGGCTGCGATCGGGTGTCGGCTGATCCTCCCCCCACAGGCTGCTCCGCGGGTCGTCCTCGTCGGGGATCTGCTCGTAGAGGTCCTCGTTGAGCACGATCTCCATCGCCTGGCTGCGGGCGGTGTTCACCAGGCCCACCTTGGTCAAGTAATCGGGGTGTTGGCCGTGGCTGGCCGTCCACTCCCCCACCGCCTGGGCTTCCAACTCCGCGGCCAGCTCGGCTACCCGGTAGCTGATCTTGTCCGCCTCGGCCTGGATGAACGCCTGGCGCTGCGCTGGGCTCCACTCGCTCGGCAGACCCAACTGCTGCTCGTAGGCCTGGGTCACGATCTGCAGAATTTCTGGGCTCGTCACTACCACCGTCCCCGCCGACGACGTCGAACAGACCCGGCTGCTGCGGATCTGGCCGTTTGTTCCGTGCCATATTGTGCGCTCCGATCGGACGGCGTCGGGGTCTGGGTAGCCGTGGTTGGCCATGAAGGTGCGCAGCCGGCGCACGGCGAGTCGGTGTATCGCGGCGGCGCGGGGGTGGTGGCGCGTCACGGCGCGGCCCCGTGGTGGACGGGCGCCGTGGGATTGACGACGTCGGCTCCCCCGCGACTCCAGTGCTCACACCACCGTTGAGCCCAGTGCGGCGGCGCGGTTGCTGGCGGTGTGTCGGGCGGGCTGAACTGCCAATACACCCGGTACTCGGGCAGATCCGGCGGCGGTAATTGGGCGGCGACCCACGCCGCCAGCGCCGCGGCACACGTGGGCTCAGGAACGGCGATACCGCGGTTGTAAAGCCAGCTGTGCGGCGCGGCCGGGGCGGTGGCGCGCAGTCGGGCGGGGCGGTCGATGATCTCCCAGCGGCCATCGGGGTAACGCCACGCCTCGGTGCACACGATGTGGATAGCCACGCCGAACTCGGTTGGATCGCCGTCGCCGCCCGGTGCGCTGTAGCTGCGAGCGGCGTACCCCAGGGCGCGAAGGGTCGCCGCGACGATGCCGGCATCCAGGCGCGGGTCGTAAGTGGTGGTGGGCATGGCTTCTTCGTCTAGGTGTGGTGTCTTAGGACGTTCGTGACGGCAAGTCCGGCATATCCTGGTCGGTACGCCAGTTCCATACCGGCAGTCCGGCTATCGAGGTGTCGCCATCGGCTTCACCGGCAGGACGGTCGATGAAAGCGGCGATCGCCGGCGTGGTGTCGGTGAAAATCAGGGAGGCTACCGCTGTCGCGCTGCCGTTATATGACAACACTTTCCGAAACGAGCGCTCCTCGGCGATGGCGGTGCTCAGCACGGTGCGGTCGGCGTCGCCGGTGAACGGTAGCCAGTTGCGATCGGTTGTCATCAGCGACAGTTGTTCGACGTTCGCATATCCGGCCCGCGAAACCGAGAAGGTGCAAATCGCGAGCAGCCGAACTTCGCCGGCTTCGGCCATCTGCCAGATTTCGAGTTCGGCGGCGAACCGCTTGGTGAGCTTGCGGTACAGGTCTTGATCGAGGAACCAGGGGTGCCCTGGCTGGTGGCGCACTTGTATTTTGAATCCATGGCTGGCCGGCTCGATCGCCTTGATCTCGCCGACCCCGATCAGCAATTTGATGGGCCTTCCTGGCTGACGTCGCGCTGGCGCCCATGCCTTAATCCGCCGCTGCTCGATTTCGGTCTTGCGGTCGGCCGAGAACGGTTCGGGCACAAACAAAGACGCGGCGAGTGGGTTTTTGCGGACAAGTTTGCCGTCCACGGCTGCCCGCAGACGCTGGTAGACGACCGCCCAGGGGCGGTGCCCGGCGAAACCCGCATGCCACGTCGTCAGTTCCGCCTCGTCCCACAGATAGTGCAGCACAGCACGCAGCGACAGCTTGTTACCGTCAGTCGCAACCGTGTTTGACGGGGAATCTGAAGGTTCAGGGGCAGAACGATTTCCGGCCTTCGATAGTGAAAATCCAAGCCGCAGGGCCGTTGTGCCGTCGGCAGGGTTGTCGACGATGGACCGCTCAGCAACAGCTCCGTAACCCGAAAGCTCGCCGGGAGGCAGCCAGGAGCGACACCGATGGTCATGCGCGGCCGCTGTTCCGGGCATCCGCTTGACGATGAGGTCGTGTCCGGCGGCGGCGATGTACATCTCCACCCCTGCGGGCTGGCACAGGCACAGCGGCCGCAGCCGCGCAGCTTGCGCTCGACCCAGTACGTGTTGGGCCGCCGGGGTATGCACATCGTCAACGAGGCTTCCGGCGACGGCAAACGCGGTCGGTATCGTCATGGCCATCGCTCCTGTTCTCCTTGCCGAATCATCGGCGTAGTGGCTGACAACGCGGATTGCGGAAGAACGTCGTGGTCAGGCAGCTGCTGGCTCGTCACGCCGGTTCCTCGAAGTCGAGCGCAGGCGCCGACCCTGCTGGGCAGCCGACCCACAGAGATGGCAGGCCTATGCTTGCGCGGTTGTCGATCTCTACGGAAAGCCACTGTTGGAGCACTTCACGCATGGACTCGCAGATTTCGGCGTTGGCGGGATCGCCGAGATAGCACGGGTCTGTCGCGAGAGCGTCGAACCAGGCCAGCTGTGCGGCGAGGCGATGCAGGGCGGCAGGTTCGTCGGCGGCCGCGAGGCGCCAGCCGCTGGCGCGGTGCAGCAGAGCAAATTGGTTCGGCCCAGCCCCGATCACCGGTGAGGGGTGGGGTTGATCAGGAATGATGACCAGAGGCGCGCACGCAGTGGACTCGGCGCGCGTCGAGGATGGGCGCCCGGTCATGGCTGCGCTCCACGAGGCGGGCCCGGCGTGGCGTCAAGGCCTACCCAAGGCGCTGTCCACTGCGCCGGATGACGGACGTATTCAAAGGTGTCAATCGCATCGAATACTGGCCTTACGACCCCGTATATGGTTACGACGCAGAGGTTTTCAAACAGAGCCACTAACGCGATAATCATGGCCGCGAACGCGATGGTGTCGACGGTGTCGCGCTCGCCGCGGATTGTGTGAGGAGATCGGTCAACGGCCAGGAGGGCCTTATCGGCGGCGACCTCGGTGAGCCGCAGCGCGTTGAGCGCGGTCGCCGCACTCGCTGCCGATCGCGCGGCGCTTCCCCGGGACCGCGCAGCCATCATGTCCGCGATGTCGGCGCTGTGGCGCGCATTGGCGGCAGGATCGTCGGTGTAGCTGCCGAGAGGGATGTGCCGGCTGGACTCGGCGGGGCCAGGCGGAGTGTTTTCGCTCAGTCGGCGTGTCTCTAACGGTTCCTGAGGTGTGTACAACGGTGAACATTCTGGTGTCGCCGTCGCGGAAGTCCGTTGGGAGACATCGCCATCGCTAGTTCCGTTCACGTCGTTTGGCCTCCTGAATTCGGCGTTGTCGGGTGACGCGTGCGCTACGCACGTGCGGTGGCAAGGGCGGCAGCACGACTGCGTGCGTTGGCGCGGGGGTTGCGGCGCGCTTGTGCGAAGGGGTGCCGCGCTGCAAACGCGGCCTAGCGTTGCTCGGGCTAATCCCGACAGGGTGGTGGTGCATCGTCGACGAGCAGTTCGGCGTGCAGATCGTGACGAAATGCCACGTCAGCGAGCTTGCGCAGCGTGCATTTGCGCCGCGCTTTCCGACCGCCAGCGGGTAGATATCTGTATCGACTACCGCGACGGCTGTGGGAGGGGACGTCGTGTTATCAATACGGACGGCACGCACCGGGATATTGAGCGCGGCGGCGATGTAGCGCTCCGGATCGGGATCGAAGGGCACAAACTCTACGAGCGCGCCCAGCTGTGAGCTGAACTCACGTGCGCGACGGCCGCCCGCGCCGGCGCAATAGGCGACTGGATCGACGTCGCTGCGGGTCGATGCCACGGCGACTTTTACGCGGTCGCCTAGTCTGGCCACATCTACGACGTCGATGTACGCTGCCTCCCGGCCGACAAGTGCCCTGGTTAATGACCGAACTTCGTCCAGCAGGGCAGATCCGCCGGGCTGGGCTGAGGAGCGCTGGTCAGCATGCGGTCGTGTGTTCGGTCCCCTGCCTGCGTGCAGTTGCCCCTTGGGCGTGCTGATGTGGGTTGCCATGGTGTCGAAGTCCTTTCTCAAAGGTTTGGGATTAGATGGCGGCGACGCGCGCCATTGGCGGCATCGGAGTCGTGTTGGGCGGCAGCGTCTGTGGGCGACTGCCAGACGCTGCCTGGCCAGCGGTGATAACCGCGGTGATAGCTCGGTGGATGACGCCGGGTGCTTGCTGGGGCAGCATGTGCCCAGCGCCGGCGACGCTGATGTGGTGCGCGCCGGGGATTGCGTCGGCGAGGTCGCGGCTGTGCTCAGACGGGGTGAGGGGGTCGAGGTCGCCGCTGACGATGACGGTGCGGGCGGTGATGCCAGGAAGAGCCGGATAGGCGTTGTAAGTGCGCAGGCTGGGCAGGAATCCTAGGGCGGTGCGCGGCGCCGTGCTGGTGAGCGCGTTCAAGGATACCGAGGCCAAGGTGGTGGCCGCGAGGTGGTCGCCGAGGTGGGACAGCAGTGTGCACAGCGGCTTGGCGATGGTGCGTAGCAGTTTGTCGGGAGTGTGTGCGGCCCGCTGGAGCAGGGGTGCGGCGCCGGGGGCGTCCAGCAGTCTGCCCAGACCGCGTTGGGTGAGTTTGCCGGCGGCCGTCGCGATCAGGACCAGCCCGGTGGGTTCGACTGGCCGCTGGCTGGTGGGCTGGTCGAGGTAGGCCAGGGCGGTCATGCCGCCCATCGAATGGCCAACCAGGGTGAGCGGGCCGTGAACGTGTAGGGCGCGCAGTACGTCGGACAGGTCGGCGGCCAGGCGGCTGATGGTGTAGCTGCTTGCGGGGGCGGCGGCTGAGCGGCCGTGGCCGCGGTGGTCGTAGCCGATGATTCGGACTTCGGGTCCGTAGAGGCTTGTGAGCTGGTCGATGAGAGGTGTCCAGATGGTGGATTTCAGACACAGGCCGTGCAGGAACACAATCGTGTGTGGTGCGTCGGGGTCTCCGTAGTCGGTGCAGGCCAGGGCTGTGCCGTCGTCGGTAAGCACGCTCAGCTGCCGCTGCCGGCGGGCGGTGGTGTGACCGGCTGTGGGCGTCGCGGTCCGGGTGGAGTTGGTCTGCGCGTTCTCGGGGCGCGCGCCGACACGAAGATTCGAGGGCTCGGTGAAGATCGCGAGGCAGTTGGCTTGAGCCATCAGAGCTGTCACGGTCGGCCTTCCTGGTGGCGGGGCTTATGGGGCGGTGGTGAGCGGAGGGCGAGCGCTGTCTGTGGTGGGCGCGGGAATGTCGTTGGCCTGAAGGTGGATGCGCCAGTGCGTCAGCTGGCCGGCCAGACGCAGGTTGTGGCCGTATTTGCCCAGTGCGCGGGGATAGTCACCGGCATCAACGCGGACCTGGATTTCGTGGTGAGCTGGGTCGGTGATGTGCGCGGTGGCCGAGGACAGCCCGAGCGCGCTGGCGACGAAGGTGGCGGGGTCGGGGTCGTAAGCGACGATGCTGACCCGTTCGCCGTTGAGTCGTTTTTCGACGTCAGAGATGCGCAGGCCGCCCCATCCGATGCAGGCGCCCACGGGGTTGACACCGGGGATGCGTGCTCGCACAGCGACTTTGGCGCGCTGGCCGGGGTCACGTGCGACGGCCACGATTTCGATGAGGTCGTCGGCAAGTTCAGGGACGCGGGCGTGCAGGGCCGCGCGCAGCGGGCATGTCGTCATGGCCGCTCCTTGGGTGGCGTGGCGGTGCTGGGGGTGCCGTAGATCTGCCAGGGCACGAAGTGGCGGCTGCCGGCCGCGGTGGGGCACCAGAAACCCCATTGGCGGCGGCGAGGTCCGGTGATGACCAGGCTCCAGCACGGTTGCGGGTTGCCGTGTCCGTCGGTGAACAGGCGGATGCGGTGGCGGTGCTCGGCGCGGCGCAGGGCCAGGCTGCCCGGTGTGCGCACGGTCGCTGCGGTGTCGGTGACTTCGAGATAGCGCCCGGTGAAAAGCAGGGACGCGAAATCCCAGGGATGGTCGTGTAGTGCGCCGGGCTCATCGGAGCGGCCGAAGTGGTGCAGGTAGATGTTGAGGTGCCGGTTGGGTGGTATGAGATGCCACCGCTTGAGATAGGGGTTCTCGATGTCGCCGATCACTTGGTGGGGCTGGCCGCTGAGCAGTCCCGGCAGCCACTGTGTGTGCAGGCGGGTGCTGATGGTGGCGCTCACGGCAGATTCCATCGCGCTTGGGCGTGTGCGGCGTCGTGGCGGTGGCGCGGGCTCGGCGCGCGGAATGCGGCTTCGAGAGCGGCGATTTCGTGGTCGGCTGCCGATGGTGAGGCTTCCCAGTGAAGGGAGCGGTCCCCGGCGTCAACCCGGGTGACCAATCCCCCGCGTTCCAGGGCGCACAGCGCGCGGTAGATCTGTTCGCGGAGCGGAGCGAATCGTTGCCGGGTCCCGGCCACTGGTACGACGGGGGCGCGGGCGAGCAGCTGCGCTGTGCTCAGCGGGCGGGTGGCGCTGCGTAGTTGGGCGAGCAGGTCGTCGCGCAGGATGCTGGAGGCGGTGGCGGGGTCAGGCACTGGCCTTCTCCATCACTGCGGGGCCGATCGGGTGGCCGGGGCGTGGGGTGCGGGAGCGCCGTTCGCGCTGGGTGGCCGCGAAGTGCACGGCCTGGCGGATTCGCAATGATCGGCGCCGCAGCTCGGCCGGTTGGTGCTGGTATCGGGTGATGACGGCGCGCAGGGCTTCGCGGGCTGCTTCCAGTCCTTCGGCATCGGCGATGCCGGGTAGGTACACGCTGGCCCAGATGCCGTTGGTGGCATCGCGGTCCAGAGCTTTTTGTGCGCAGCTGGCGATGATGGGGCAGTTGGCGCAGATCGCTTTAGCTTCTCGTTGAAGACGGGGCGACCTGCTGAACCAGTTGTCGACGTCCTCGTACTGGCACAACCCGGTGTCGGCCCGGAAAGGTCGAATGGTGGTCATTCCCACTCCCTCGTATCTGTCTAAAGCTGTGTATTAATCTAGCGACAGTCCCGCCTAAAGATGTTTATAGCTGTTTATAGCGCGAGAGGCAACAGCGGTGCGGACAAAAGTTTCCCACTGCGCTATAACAGCCGCTCAACGCAGTTTTGCCGACGCCACCCGAAGCTTTTCATGGTTCGGAGCGTTCTTCCAAAGGTGTGTAAAGCTGTCTATTAGGGTCTGACTTGAGTGTCTAACCTGGGTCGAAGTCGTGTCCGGCGGTGCATTGGTGTGGTCAACTTCTATAGTTGAAATGCAGGTATTCGTGGGTCGTCGGCGACGACACGGCATAGACGAAGGATGCGGTGGCCACCAGCAAGCGAAAAGGTGAGGACCCGTTGGAGCGAGTGGGCAGGGCCGTGGCCGATCGCCGTGCCGAGCTGGGATTTGAGACTCAGCAGGAGCTTGCCGACGCCGCGGGTGTGTCGCTCAATACGGCGGCGCTGCTTGAACGGGGAAAGTCGTTTCCGCGCGCCCAAAACCGCATTAAGTTCGAAGATGCGCTGCAATGGCCGCGGGGATCGCTCGACGCGGTGCGTCGCGGCGGTGAGGTGCCCGCCGCGCCCGTCGCGAGGGCGCCAGCGGCGTCGGCCCGGACCGTCAAAGGCTCAGCTGCCGGCGCGACCCGCACGGATATTCAGGCATTAACGATCGCCACAGCGGTGGCCGGGATCGCTGCGACGTGTACCGAGGTGCTGCTACGCGAGCACAGCGAGCCAGCTCGCGCGACGCTGCGTCAACTCGACGATCAACTGCTGCAGCTGGAGGCGTTGATCACCGCGATCTTGCCCCACCTGGTGGGCACGGCGTGGAGCGAGACGATGTCGGCGGCGGTGCAGCTGCATGAGTACCGTGAGGTCATTCGCGACGCTGCGCAGCAGGTGACGAAAAACGGCCGAGCGGCTAAGCGGTCGGCCGCCGGGCCTCGTAGGAAGACGGCATCGGCGAAATCTTAACGGGTACACCGGATTGCTGGGCCTCGACGACTTGTGTCGGGCTGATGGCGAGCATGACGTGGCCTGCTTCCGGGAAGATCAGGTCACCGGCTTCGACGTGACCGTGCGGCACGGCTCGCCCGTCGTGGATCTGGGTGTAGGTGTCTGGCCCGAGTGTGATGCCGGCTTGGGCGTAGGCCCAGTGTGTGAGCCCGGAGCAGTCGAACTGGTTGGGGCCTTTGGCTCCCCACACATACGGTTTGCCGAGTTTGGTCAGCGCGGCTTTGACCGCGATCTGGGCCAAGGGGCTGCCGCCGGAGATCGCGGCGTCGTGGGCGTCGAGCAGCGCGTTGGGGTCGTGGTGGTGGTCGCGGCCCATTCCGGTGAGGCTGCTGAGGCTATCGAGGCCGGGCAGGGACAACCCTGACCCCAGTCCCCCACCGCCGCCGCCGAGACCCGCCGGCATACCGCCGCCCATCATGGCCCCGCCCATCGGGGTGGCGGCCGCCATCGGGTTGTAGCCGGCCGACCCGCGCTCGATCAGCGCTGCCAGCTCCATGTTTCGTTGCTCCGAGACCTTCAGCAGGTCCTTGGCGCGATCGAGCTGGCCTTGCAGGTGGCGCACCAGCTCGTGCTTGCCCGCCGGTGTCCCGGTCGCCGGGGCGATCGCGGCGACACCCGAGCGGGCATCGCCGATCACCCCGTCCATCGCCCCTCCCCCATCGGCGGCGGCTTGACCGCTGCCCGTTACCGGCGGCCCGGTGCCGTTATCGGCGGCGATCGTGGAATCCAGCGCCCACTGCTGACCACCGGCGGCGATCCCGTACCCCTGCGCAGCGGCACCTGACCAACTGGCCCCCGCAGCGCGGGCCGCCTGGCCCACCGCGTCGCGACCCGTCGCCAACGCCTGGGTCGATGACCATCCCCCATCAGCTGGTGCGGGGCCGAACAAACTGCGGGCGCCACCGAGCGCACGACCAGCCTCAGCTACCAGCTCATCGAGCGACATACCGCGCAGTATCACCGACCACGGCCCACCACGGCTATCACCACCACCAACTTCGCCGTCTAATACGGGGCAGCAGGACGGGTGGGGTCAGCTTGTTGAATGTTGGATGCCAGGTTGGAGGCGTCCGCGGCTACGTGGTAGTGGCCGCGGGCGTAGTTGATGAATGCGCAGGCCGCAGCCACGTTGTCTTTGCGGTCATCGGCGGTGCCGGGCTCGTGGTAGGACCGGAAGGTGGCCAGTTTGAATTGGTAGCTGCCTACGGCGGGGTCGCCGTCGCTGTCGTTCTCGGCGCCGTTGTTGTAGGTGGATTCGCGTTTGGTGACCGTCATCATTCCGGTTTCCCAGCGGGCCCGGGCGGCGGGATCGTGGATGCCTTTGATGTCCAGGGCTCGGTGGATCGCTGCGCGTTCGCGGTCGGGTCCGGGACCGGATGCTTCGGAGTCGGCCAGGGTCAGGCCTTTGTCGGCTTGTGCGCTGTCGTGGTGGTGGTCGCGGCCCATTCCGGTGAGGCTGCTGAGGCTATCGAGGCCGGGCAGGGACAACCCTGACCCCAGTCCCCCACCGCCGCCGCCGAGACCCGCCGGCATACCGCCGCCCATCATG